>ERZ832522.42-NODE-42-length-138069-cov-6.638283_pt1 | contig 138069 bp, 133 predicted proteins | sample MGYA00519951_ERZ832522 | MGnify/ENA primary metagenome ERZ832522 (study PRJEB31850, sample SAMEA3708728) | human gut metagenome | biome: human gut; feature: human-associated habitat; material: faeces | place: China | collected 2014 ... | reverse complement strand
ATACCACCAGAGGCTTGAACGAAGTGAAAGCCAGCGTCATTTAGGCGCTGGCTTTAATACTATCAATAAAAGAGGATGGAGGCTTAAATTGATTTTATATCACATCGCAGTAGTCTAAATTTAGGGAAAAGTCGTTCGTACATCTATTGGACAAAGAGTTGTGTAGCTCTGCCTATGACATATATTTCTAAATACCTCTAAATGAATTGCATAAACGCAAAAAGAATATCAAGAACACACGATACTTTTTTAGAACACGCTTGTCTTTCGTTGAATTATGTAGAAAAAAGTGGTATAATACTAAAGAAATCATAATTTTAGAGGTGGCAAATGGAAGTTAGTTATAAAAAATTATGGGTCATGCTAGCAAATAGAGAAATGAGTAAAGCGGAATTGAGAAAATTAGCTGGAATCTCTCCTGCAACCTTTACCAAACTTCGACGAAATCAAGAAGTTTCGCTATCCGTATTGCTTAAAATAGCAGACGTATTAGATTGTGATGCAGGAGATATGATGAGTTTTGTGAAGGATGATATCTCAATAAATGTAAAAAGCATAGAAAGTTTTGAAAACGCAAGCTTAAGTTAAACAATCAATAAATTATGATTTGTATTTTTTAACTGATAAAAATTGAAAGGTGCTGGTTAGAAATGATGGGTAATTTATTATGATAGATTTTTCATTATACTGCGATATTCATAATACCTATCTCTCAAACAAACAGCCATTATTTTCTATGATTGCAGAGAATCAGTATGATGATAATGCTGTTATTACATTATTAAAAAAGTGTGATAAAAATACACTTGTACATTTGATTGAATATTTTGACGAAGGAGCGCCAATTCAATCGTTGTTAAAAAGTCGCTTAAAAGAATTGGATGTAGATGAAGAACAGAATGATATTGAAGAAGTTGTAAGTAGCAGTAAGAAACGGAATAAGTCTTTTTATCAGTATCTTGTTAACGTTATGAGCTGTAAGGGATTTGATTCCGATTCCGCTTTTTACAACCACATAAGTATGTCAAGACAGACATTTGCAAAAATTCGTAAAACAAATTATATAAGTCGGAACCATGCTTTGCTTATGGCAGTAGGGTTGGAGTTGACGTATTTAGAAGCTGTAGATTTCATGGAAAATGCAGGATATGCTTTTAGAAAAACAGATTCACGAGAAGCAATTATTGCATATGTAATGCGCAATAGAAAATACACCCTATATAGTATGGAAGAAATTTTATATACATTTGGAGAAAAGTCTTTAATTGAAAAAAATTAGTGTCGCCCCAAAGTTGACACATACGAAAATCATATGTGCTACAATGTTATATATCAAAGACGAAGGGAGTGGCACAGTGATTTCAATCGAAAGTTCAAACATACACAGCTTTACAAAAATCACAATTACGGATTCGACAAATGTTAAACTAATCCCTCAAATTGGATTGGTTGCTCAACATGAAAACAGTTACTATCTTGTGCAGACACCTATAGATTGCTTTGGTGAAATTGTATGTGCCTTGTTGTTAGAACGATTTGAACCACATCAAACGAATAGTAATGACAAGACGATATTACTAAGATTACATTTAGAGGATGCATACACATCAAAATTATTTCATGTTGGAACGCTAATCAAGCTAGTTTGCAAATTAAACGATTGGAAGATTATGATTAATTATCTTCCGGAAAGAGAGGATTGTATAATGTCAAAAGGAGAAATTTTTATCGAATGTCCCAAATTTGGTGATGAACAAAATCCCTGGGGAGATAAAGCAAGAAGAGACTATGCTCATTCTTTTGATTCAACAATAATTAAATTTTTGGATAATCCTGCAATTAACTCGATTTTTAAGCATCTTGTAGAAATGATGTCTGATTCTACATGGGGACCGGTTATTGCAAGTGGTGTCGAAATTAACGATCATAATTATCCAGGGTTAAATAAACTTGTTAATGAGTGTGTTGATACCTTAAACATTTCCCGTCCATATGTCATTATTTCAAGTGCATTATCGGGTCTTAATGCTATGGCATTTGGTAGTGACGATGAACCTTATGTTGCGCTTAGTCCACTAATGGTTAAAACAATGAGTCCGCAACAGCTGAAATTTGTAATCGGTCATGAATGTGGTCATGTAGCAATGGGACATATGGTGTATCATACTGTGATTAGTATTGCCTCTGCATTTGCTTCTGCACTCCCAATTATTGGACCTGTCGTCAATACCGTTGGAACACTTCCTTTGATGGCATGGTCAAGACGTTCTGAAATTTCTGCTGATCGTGCCGGGTTACTGTGTTGTGGAGATTGTGAAGTTGCCCAGCGAACATTGATCCAGCTTGAAATGCCCTTTATGGATGCAAGCCAGATTGATATTCAAGAATATGTTGCTAATTCCGAGAGATTCTTAAAAAAGGGTGTTCTTAGAAAGATTAACGAATTTGATGATGCGCATCCAATTATTCCCAAACGAATTAAGGCGCTCGATATTTTTATGAACAGTGAGAAATACTATAGAGCTACTTCTCAGAAAGCATCGACCAATCTGTTATCAGATTATGAATTAGAACATAATATTGAAAGTATTATCAAGGTACTTTAAGGAGGTAGCTATGAATAGTAAATTTAATGATTTTTTCGACAGAATCAAATCCATAAATGACTTGCAGATGTTTCAAATTGTTGCTAACGCACAGCGTGCGCTGAGTAAGGAATTCGTTCCGCAGATTATGATTGTCTCCAACACTTCTGCCAAAAAAGAAATTATCGGAATTTTGAGCGAATTGATTGGTTCAGACAATACTTCATTGAACGATCTGGAAAATGCTGAAAATGATTATACTGTTAGAATCCAATATGGTACTGATTGGAATAAAAATGGATTTGATGACAGCGAAAGCAGCACAAATGTTGTGAATATCTATGTTCCGTGGAATGTACTTAAGAATTTGAATATTCTTTGGATTTGTAGTTCATCGTTAGAAAGTATTCCCAACAGCCTCGTCATTAACTCTGACAAGGTTATATTGGTCACTAATGCAACAATGGCAATGACACAAGAAGAAAAATGTTTTTTGACAAATGCAAGAAAATCTATTTTAAACGATGAACCTATTACAATTTCTTTGTGCAATAAACTTTCATTGAACACACAGGCGGATGTTGACGATCTCTGTGATAATCTTACCAAGTTAATCGCACGATACGGCAAAAATACTAACTTTATTGAGGATTTCGGAAACGCTTTGCGTAGCCAATTTGAAAACATTGCGGATGAACAGCTTAAAATTAAGCGTGAAAAGAGAATCTTGACCGCTTGTATTGGTAATCTGGAGGCATATATCAAGAATCAACTCAAACTGTCTGGAGTGGATATTGATAGGATGAATGAAGCAATCAAGAAAATTGAAGCAGAACGGAAAAATATCGAATTTTCTGGAAAGCTTGTGTTGAACAGTACGATTGAAAATATGTATGAAGAACTAAAAAATAAAACCATCTCTGCTGCTGATAGATATAGCGATGATGCGTGTGAAAGCATCAAAGCAAGACTGTGTGTATCTAAAACAATAGAGAAAGATATTAACAACATTGCACCTTATCTAAAATCTGTTTGGGCAAATTTTGAAAAAGAAATCGGAAAACATATGGCTACCGAGCAAGAGCAGATTGCAAGCGTATTAGAACAGCAAATTTCCTCTGACTGTCAGAGAATGGTTGATCTTCTCGAGGAAGAGAATTTCGGGAATACTATAAATATCTCCACATTTTCTTTGCTCTCAGACATTTCTTTCGGTGATATGGATGAGTCGAAGAGTAAAAAGAATAAGATGATTTCTAAGGGAATGTTGATTGCTTCAATCGCTCTTGCGTTTGTTAATCCGCTGTGGGGACTGGTTGGTGTTGCTGGGACAAGTGCTTTCAATTTGTCCAATAATAAGAATTTGGATGAAGCTAAGGAAAAAGTACTTGCTGCACTCCCAAACGAATGTAACAGTATAAAACGTGGCGTTGAAAGACAGATTAAAGCAGCTATTGAAAGAGCTAAGAAAGAATCTTGTGATAATGTCTGGAAAGTATATTCTGAGGTTCTGGATAACTTGATGGCGGCGATATTCAAATATATGGATCAGATCAAGGAGGCAAAGGAAAAGGCTGGCATGTTACAGAGGGTTTTGGACAATGAAATACTTGAAGCCAAGATGAATCTGAAATAAAATTAAAAATATATACAAAAGCGAGGATGTTAATATGGAAATCTATGCAAAACAACAACAGCTTATGGACGAAGTATGTGAGACCATCGCTTCATTTCGCACATTGATTGCTCCTAAAAACGAAAGCAAGGAAGCCGAATATGGCTTTATCCCTGGCATGAACAATATGCAGAACGAAGTCAAGCAGTTGGATGACTATCTGCACACTTTGCGGGAAGGTATTTTCCAGGTATTGTTTACCGGCGGATTCAGTGCAGGTAAGTCTACCCTTCTTAATGCGTTGATGCGCAAGGAACTACTGAAAACAAGCATCAATGCTGAAACGGCTGTTATTACTAAGATCGTTTTCAACGCTGATGAAAAAGTCACCGTTTACATGAAGCAAGTTGATGAAAAGGGACAGCCGATCACAAAAGAGTATAGCGTTGATGATTTTTTTAAAGAATACCGTGTGGATCAGGAAAATTCTAAAAAGTTTGAGGATGTAGAATATGTTCAGCTTCAGCAAAAACAAGACGGTATTGGCGGCAGTCTTGTGCAGTTGGTAGACTCTCCGGGTACTTCTAATAGTGACACGGATACCGAAATGGCAAGAAAATTTGCACAACAAGCAAGTGCGATTGTTTATTTGATTAATGCCACACAGCCGTTTACGGATGACGATAAAAAGTACATAAAAAGCCATTATGCTGGTCGAGGTCTTAAAAATCTCTTCTTTGTAATCAACAGATATGATAGTGTTCAGCCAAACGCTCAAGAGGAACTTAAAAACAACGTTTTGAAGCAGCTGCACGATGTATTTACTGTTAATGGGCAGTTTGATCAAAAACTTTTTGAACGTAGAGTTTTCTATACAAATGCATATGGATCGTGTAATACTCGACTTGGTAGAGAAACTGAAACTCCTTATGGCTCGTTCAAAATTGACGACGCAAAGACCGGTGTACCAGATTTTGAGAAAGCTTTGGGTGAGTTCCTTACAGACGATAATCGTGATAAAGCTACATTAGCTGCTTATGTTCCTAAATTGGCTACAGTTTATACGGTTGCGAAATCCAAAACTGCCGAAGAACTTGAACAGTATGCAGCGGGTAAAGCTGAACTTGAGCGCCAGCGTGATGAACTGAATGGTTCTATTGAAAGAGTAGACAGAATTCTTTCAGGTGTGCAAGCATCCTGTAAAAACATCGCCGCTGACATCGTTCGGGATATCAAGCGAGATTACGAAGGATATGTTGATGCTATTGCTCGTGATTGGGATGCTCATTTTTCCGACAAGGATGTTTTGAAAGGTATTAAGTTCAGTACTCTCGATTTCATTAAAGTTGCGACAACAAAAGATCAAGCCAAAAAAGAAAAACTTACTGAACCCATCCAGAAAGCTGTCAAAGAGTATGTTGAAAGCAAACAAGACGTGCTGTCAAAAAATGTTGAGCAATCTATCAAAGCGAATGTTGCAAAATTGGAAAATAGTCTTAATAATTATCAGAAACAGCTCGAAGATCTTAATTGCCCAATTGATATTAGTGAGATTTTAAGCAATATGAGTGTGTTGCTCGGTAATGGAACAACAGATGCTACCGATATCAAGATTAACGGGTTTCAGGTTGTTCTCGGTATTATCGGTGGAGATTTGGAAATTATTGCTGATGGCGTTTCTGGAAATAAAAGCAATATGCAAGCCATCGTTAATTCCATTGTGAAAAATGTATTGGAATATATTGCTTTGTATGTAGTTGCATGGCCTATTGGTATTGCAATGCTAGTTGGACTATTATGGAAGACAATTCGTGGGATTAGACAAGCAGGTAATACTGGAGTTCAACAGATTCTTTGTGGTATGAAGAAAAGTGTGGTTGATGAACTGTATAATGGAAAGGCTAAGGTTGCTGTCGATGCCGAACAGAAAGCAGGCGGTGCTATTATCAGAGCAGGTGAAACTTTCTCCACTGCATTTAAGACAGAGCTTTCCGGCTATCAGAAATCTTTTGAAGATATGATTGCCAATTTGAATAGCAAAAGCTTTAATCTTAGCACAGAAGAAGAACGCACAAAGAAACTACTGGAAAAAATGGTTGAACTTATCAGCCATATCAGCCTACTTACTACCGGAAATGCTCTTTCCGAAAGTGAAGTTTTGCTGAAAGCAGAAGTGGATCACTCAAAAAGCTAAGTGATCTCAAGGGTTCAGCGAGTAAAACCAATCACTTGCTGAACCCTGTTTTTATAATGAAAGGAGTTAATACTATGTCATATAGTGATAATTTTTCTGCACAATGGGATCGTTTTGTATCGGATTTTCTTAAATCAATAAAGGGCTATACGGCAGAAATGATCTCTATCGAACGGCTTAATGACTGGTATAAAACCAATAGCTTTAGATGGAACAGTATCGCAGAAAACGAGGGAATTCTCTTAGAACATGAAAATAATATCACCTTAAAAAGCGAGCTGCTGAAAGAACTTTCAAAGTTTTCTTTTTCTGCGGTTGAGTTGCTGCCTAAACCAAATGCCCTGCCATACTTAAGCGGGGGGGTCTTAGTTGCAGTGGGGCTTGGAGTAGCACTCAAACTCATTTTTCATCGCAGCTTTCTATTTGTTGCAATAGAGGCAGTTGTTGCAGTTCTTGCATCGGCGGTTCTATATGCAAAAAAACTCGATAATTATAATGTCAAGCAAGAAAAAATGATTGTAGAAGGCTATAGCAACCAACTCGTTTCCTATAAAAAACATTTGATGGATGTTTGCAAAAAGTTTGAATAAATGGATCAATAACTATTGGGTGATTTAAAAAATCATCCAATAGTCTCCCACATAGGATAAGCCCAAAGGAGTGTTGAAATGGATCAACTTGAAGCGATTGAAAAGCTTTCACAGATTAAGTTTGATGAAGAACAAAGAAAGAATGATTTCACCATTTCTTTTTGTGGTGTGTTTTCGTCCGGAAAATCATCAATCTTAAATTATTTTTTGGACTGTGCTGATTTCAAGCTACCTGTTGGAGATTTTCCAATCACTAAAGTTATTACAAGGATTAAGTACGGGAAAACTTTGAAATTTTATTGTTCAATCGGAACTGCAAAGGATTTGCAAATCATTACAAAAGATAACTTTGAAAAAATGGTTGTTGGCAAAGCTCCTTTGCCATCCGGTTGTACTGAAATTCTGATTGAGGCTCCATCTAAAATCTTGGAGAACGGAGTTGTCTTTATTGATACTCCAGGATTTTTAGACGAAATGGGTGGAGATTTAGAAAAAATGAGCCGTGAGGCTGTTTTGAAAAGTGATATGACAATTTTCTGCACCAGTGCTGCTTCGCTAGGACATCAATTCGAGCGTGAATTTATTGTGGATCTTGATGAATGTATCGGCAACTACTGCATGGTGGTCAATCGTATGGACTGCTGCAATACAGAAGAAGATGAAGAAAATATTGAGAAAAAAGCTACCTTTCTTATGAAAGGGAGAGGGGGAAGATTTCTAAACAATTTATTTGGGAGAACATATTTTTTTACAATTGCTGATGGACCGCTCAAGACACTACGAGGATTTGACGCATATCTTAGTTATGCACTTACAGATATGGTATTAAGAGCGGACTTAAAGAAAACATCTTCGAGAAAGATTAAGGAGTACCGAGTAGCAAAAATTAAAGATGAAATTGATTTGGAAATTATGGGACTTGAAGAAGAAATGCATGGAGTATCCTCAAGGCATTTCGCAAAACTAAATACAATCAAACAAGAAAACAATCTGCGCAAGGTCGAAAATACAGGAAAACAGCGATCTTTCAGAGAAAAATATTATGCCCATATTGATACAGCGACTTCTCAGATCAGCACAAAAGTTTCATCTCTAGGGGTTGATGATTTTTCCAAGAAAGTTCATTCTGAGCTAATCAATACATATACAAAAGTTTTTTGTGAGGCAGAGAGAGAACTTTCAAATGTTCCCCATTCAAATTCGAAAACATTTAATGGAATCCTGTCTGCCTTTTCTGTTCCCCAACCGATTAGAGAAAAGAAACGTAAAGTTGGACTGCTTGAACGAATCGGTGGAGCAATCAGTGATGTTTTGAATTACGGTATGATTGTGGATGATGGATGGGTATATGGATATAACGATTATAGTTTAACTGCTCTCCAGAAAATCAAATATGAGCTTAAACCTAAGTTGGAAAAAGAGATTGACTTAATGGCTGAGGGGGCTTCTTTTGTTGAGCTTCTTCCGGAATATACTGGATTTGAAGATAGAATGGATGAACTAAAGAAGCAAATTGAAAGTTGGAGAAAGATACTCCGTATGTGTGTATTGGAAGAAGATACAAAAAGTATTATTTAAAGACATAAATATAGGTATTCCGGAGTTCGAGAACATATTACGAAAGTTTTTGTAACAGTGGTCTATTGAAAAGCAAGAAGCTGTGGAGCCACAAAAATGATACCAGGTCAATGGGAGAGAGGAAAGGTATGAGCAATTTTGAAAATAGCCTAAAATTAGCTGAGTCTGGCAATCCAATAGAGCAATTTCGGGTAGGTATTCACTACTACTATGGTACGTCTGTTACCAAAGACCTAAAGAAAGCTGTAAAATGGTTTAAGTCTTCTGCAGAACAGGGGTACATATATGCAGAGACAAGTTTAGGTATTTGCTATCGAAAAGGTGAAGGTATCCTTACAAACTATATTGAAGCTGTAAAACTTTTTGAACACGCTGCGGCACATGGCGATATTGTTGCTGTTTATAACTTGGCAATTTGCTATTATTACGGACAAGGTGTTATTAAAGATTATCAAAAATCTGCAGAGCTTTTTCGACAAGTATCCGAATATGGAAATGTCAACGAAGACCATAGATGGAGTCATATAATCACACAAGTTCCTTTAGAACCGTCAACTTTGGACGAGGCTCTGATCGCACTTAGAAAATCTCAAGCAACGATAGAAAGTCTAAACATCCAATTAGGCAATAAAACACTCGAATCCAATCAAAATACTTTTGACAACGACATCAGAGTACGCCGAATTTCCGAATTGGAAAAGGAACTGTCCCAGATTAAGGCGTCGTTGACGCAGGCGATTGTTCAATCAACAAAGTTAAAAAAGGACAAGGATGAGCAAAAGAGAACCCTTGAAAATACTATCAGCGAACACAAACGCATCTCCAGTGAAAGGGAAAATACGTTAAAAAAACGAATTGACGAGCTGGAGAATCTCTCTGCTACCCAACAAAGTGAGATTGAAGAATTATCTGCTCAAGTAAAAAGAGACGAAGATACTATCGCTACTCGCAACAAGGAGATTGCTGCACAGAACGACAAAATTCGCACTCTTGATGGTAGTATTGCCTCTCTTAACTCCCAATTAAAAGATGCAAATAACAAAATCAATGCGAGAGATAAGTCTATTGAAGGATTGAATGAACAGGTTGCAACATTAAAAACACAACGTCCGTTTGTCCGAAAAACCAATGTGCTGAAGGCAGTAGATTTCTTTTCTCTTTTAAGCTTAGTTATAATATTACTTCCGAGTTTTACACATTATGGTGTGGATAGTACGTATAACATCATTTTTATTATGGTGATTGCAATAGTCGAAATATTATCGTTTGTCTTGCTAAGTAAGGAAAAATTTATATTTTACTCATTGTTGAGGTTTTTATTTATTGGAACTATAGTTACGTTTAACGTAATATATGATTCCAGATGGATTGAAAGCATTAATATGATCCGCTGCATTCCTTTTTTTATAATCAATTTGTGGGGTATAGTCACTTCCTTTAAGAAAGAAATATATATGTAACCAGAGTTAATTAGCGCATGGACAGCTCATTTATAAAAATATGGATTTTTTCAATTAAGGAATGCCCTGAAAAGGTGCAGTGTGTGTTTTGAATCCGTATTAACATAGCTGTTCATGCTTTTTTTGTAACTTTTTTGGCGACCATATCCTTTTTAGAATGAGATATAATGTAATCAAAATTATAAAAAGGGAGAATGTAAAATGATTGAGCTTAAAATTCAACTGGATGATATTGACTATAGCGGTATCGCAGAGCTGGCAATGCCTGCCGTCAAGGAGAAACTAGGTGAAAATGGCGGTTTTTTCAGTGGACTTATTGGAAATCATGTTCCAGAGTCGGCACTTAACGGAGCGTTCAGTGGTTTCCTCAAATTTCTCTCACAAGAACAAAGAGATGATATTGCTTTGAGCCTTATTAATAAATATGAGGATAAAATCGTAAAGTTACTTCAAAACACCGCTTCTGATAAAGGCGTAAAAATTACTGTTAAATCTTTATCTGCGAACAAAGTAGATCAAAAAGAGACACTATAATTGATGCGATTGACTTGATTATGCAAGCCTACGAAAGAAAGGATTAATTTATGGAAATGAAATGTAAAAAGTGCGGGTTTAAATATGTGTCGGCACCGGATCGTTATTGTGTTAACTGCGGATATCATTTCGACTATATTGAGAGAGAAGATACACTGGATATTCAGGCAATGAAACAAATGCCAAATCTCCTTTACATCCGCACAGGAATGTGCGCTATTTGTGAAAAGGGTGAAACAAGAAAAGGGTTACACGCTTACGCAAGTATTACAAACAAAGGGGTTATTATTGAGGTGTTTGAAAAATTCCAGTATGGCTTCCTTGCGAATAAGAAGTGGAGGTTTAAAGAAAATCCCCGCATTTTGTTACCGTATGACCAGCTGGAAATCATTCGTGGAGATTATGATGGAAAACAGGTATGTTACTATTGTTATAAGACACCTCAAGCAGGTGAATTAAGACTGAATTTCAATGCAGATGGGAGCATTTCCAGCAAGTTCAATTTAAATGAGGAAATGAAAATCCTGGCAGAAAAATTTATGTCGTTATAGATTATGCATATGTATCCGGATAAAAAATAATGATCTTGGAGAGGAAACACATGGACTATTATTTGGAAAGATTTCTTAAAGCGCAGGAGCACAGTTATAATGCAGCTCTACAGGAAATTAAAAGTGGTTGTAAGCAAACACATTGGATGTGGTACATCTTCCCACAGCTTAAAGAACTCGGTCATAGCTCAACAGCTCAATATTATGGTATAAAAGATCTCGAAGAAGCAAAACAGTACCTTGCGCATCCCGTTCTCGGAACCAGGTTGAAAAAGATCAGTGAAGCATTGCTCACACTTAATACAGATAATCCATATAGCGTTATGGGAAGTATTGATTGTATTAAAATTGTGTTCGTCAATGACTCTGTTCGCAGAAATCGAAGGATATGATTCTGTCTTTGGAAAAGTGATTTTCAAATTTTATAGTGGAAAACGTGATATTAAGACAATCAAAATATTATACAGCAATCATAACTGAAAAGCATGGACTAAGAGAAGGAGCTTCATAAAAGGAGGGGTGGATCATGGGTCGAATAATTGATTTCATTGAACATTTATCAGAACAGGCGAATAACCAGAAAAAAGTCAGGATTGCCGAAGCGTGTAAAACTGGCGATGCAATGGCCATGTACGAAATGGCATATATGATGCGGAGCCAGTGTAATCCAGAGGAAATTGAACTTTTGGAACGGTATGAGGATGAGCCTTCACAGGAGAATGCTGAGAAGCTATCTACACGGAAAAACCTGAGTTTAATGGCAAAAGCCTATATGATGTGGGCAGTTAGAGCTGCTTTGTACGGTTCTGCGGATGCAGCAGAATTGATTGAGAAGTGTTCACTTTATAAGAAACTAGCCTATATCCCCTATGATATGTTTACCGGAAAAAGTAAAGATTACATAAGTATTTGGAAGAGTACTGTCCTTTATGAGATTGGGTTTATCGATGTACCGCAGGAGTATGAAGAATGTCGCTTGTCTTATGACGCAGATAAAAGAATTTATGATCTGCACTATTTGAGCGATTATGAACCACCAGACGAGTACGGATTTGGAGCAGAATGGGAGTATGACGATATCTATTTTGACGAATTTTTTTGCCGCCTGTCAGAAAAGCTTTAACTCTAACACAGAAGAAGCAAAATTCACCAATTAAAGCGACCCCGTTGACTGTATCCTGCAAGGAGGGAGTCATAATGAAATTTTATGAGATTCCATGCGATGAAATCGGCTACTTTCGTGAAGAATATGACTTCCTGAGTAATTTTTATCCAACGAAGGTATTATTTGATGGTATTATATACTACAGTTCGGAAGCGGCTTATCAAGCACAGAAATGTTTACAACAAACAGATAAAGAGCAGTTTGCGCTTTTATCTGCCGATGAAGCTAAAAGACTTGGAAAAAAGGTAGAGATGCGGTGGGACTGGGACGATGTAAAATTTAAGATCATGGAACGAGTTGTGTATGAAAAATTTACGCAAAATCCAACACTTGCACAAGACTTGTTGAATACAGGGGATCGAATATTAAAAGAGGGAAACTACTGGAAAGATATATATTGGGGTGTGGATTTAAAAACTGGTGAAGGTGAAAATAATCTTGGGAAAATTCTCATGTCTTTAAGAGATTATATCCGGCAAAACGGAATACCTGATGTATCCTTCTGCTATCATTCTTTATTAGGTCCGTTTGATGGGATATGGATTAGCGATCAGGACATTACACTGTCAGGGTGTGAATGTATCGTTAACGCTACCAATGAGATGTTATTCGGCAGTGGTGGTATTGACGGTGCGATCTATCGTGCAGCTGGTGAGAAATTAAGGGAAGAATGCGCCACACTCGGCGGATGTCGAGTGGGAGAGGCAAAACTAACGAAGGGATACCGATTGAAAGCGAAGTATATTATCCATACAGTCGGTTCCAGATATCCCTCTGAGAATTGTCGTGAAAATTTAGCAAAATGTTATGCGGCAAGCTTGGATTTGGCGAGAAAGTATGACATTCACAGCATTGCGTTCCCGTCAATCTCCACTGGAAAATTTAGTTATCCCAAAAAGGAAGCTAGTGAGATTGCTATAAAATCTGTACATACCTGGATAACGGAAAATGATGATTATGATATTAAAGTTGTCTTTTCCTGTGTTGATCCTAAACTATATGAGTTGCTTTATACAAGGTTGTGCTGCCTATAGAAAGAATGTGTATTTATGATAAACGCAAAAATTGGTTTGATCAGTGATTTGCATTTATATAAAAAGACCATTAACATTGAGCGAGCACTTTCAAAACTTCATGACATCGAACTGCTCTTGATAGTTGGAGATATTGCAGATCGAGCAGAAGAAAAACAATACGATATGTTGCTCACATTATTAAAAAAGCAATTTAATGATGCGGCAGTTTATTGTGTGAGCAGAAATCACGATAATCCTGCAAGAGATGATACGAATTACAGGTTGTTTGAGAGAAAAGTAAATAATGAATATCCTTCGCTTATTGATGATTGTGGAGCGTTTTATAAATGTATCAATGAACATATTGATTTGATCGGATTGAATCCTACATATTGTCAAAAGCAATTCTTCTTTCCAGACAAGGGTCGTCAGTTGGAATTTTTACAACAAAGTCTCAACAGAAGCTCATGTAATTACCATATTATAATGTGTCACCCCCCTCTCTCATTTTGCATAATCCCCAGAGAACAGCAGATATGACACTCTACATTGTGGCGGAACAGGATAAGCGATTTCAAGGAATACTTGATATGAATAGAAATGTAATATTAGTATCAGGGCATACCCATCTATCTCCTACTGTAGAGTTTGATGATACACACAACAACCTGTATATTAACGATGGAAGCATTTGTCCCACAGTTCAGAAAGATGGTAGCGGCAAAATTCAGCAAGGAAATGTGATTTTACTTGAGATATGCAGCGAGGGGCTGTTTATAACAGTAAAAGGGGTTCATACAGACAAAATTTTTATGGAAAAATTTGTGGGGATTTGAAATAAGCGTCTCTGGAGGTAAATATGGAAGAAAATAGAGCTTTTTTTGCACCAGAATTCAAATTTCGAATTATCAATGAAGATATCAACAGATCCGATTGCCAATGTATCGTAAGAGAGCTTAATCAAGCAACGAATTTTCAAGAGGAGGAAGATGGAAGACCAATTAGAGGATATGTTGGTGGTTGTACCCTTATTAAAAATTCCTGTGAAAAAGCAGACTATATCATAAATATGGTCGTACCCCCTTATGAAATAGAAGATAAAGACTTGTTGTTAGAAAATTGCTTTGTCAATTGTCTGGAGATAGCAAATGAGAATCACATTCATAGTATTGCGTTACCTTTGCTCTCAACTGGCACGCATGGTTATCCAATCTATGAAGCCGTACCGATTGCATTTTTTGCTGCTCGTAAATGGCGATACACACATTGGAATAGCCCTATGGAAGTAGTTTTTTGTTGTGAAGAACAGATTGCTTTCGATATGATGTGTTTGCACCTCAAAGTATGGAAAAAACTTTATGCAGGATTTCTAAGCGAATACCTCCCTGAATGCCACATGAAAGTAATCCGACAAGATATTACAAATCTGGAATGCGAGTGTATTGTAAATTCTGCTAACACTAAACTGGCTGTTAGTGGTGGATTAAATGGTATGATTCATAGAGCGGCAGGGTCGGCACTTCAAGAGGAATGTCAAAAGCTGAATGGATGTCGGATCGGCGAAGCCCAAATTACAAGGGGTTATCATCTGAAGGCTAAGTATGTAATCCACACTGTCGGGCCTGCCTATGGAACACCTGATGCAGAAGAATTGCTGAAAAAATGCTATTACAATTGTTTGGAAGTTGCCAGAGAAAATGATATCCATAGTATTGCTTTTCCGATGATTTCTACCGGAAAATTTGCTTTTCCTAAAGCTACTGCGGCTAAAATTGCTTTTACATCAGTTCTTGACTGGCAGAAAAAGAATTACTGCTACAATATGGAAATTGTGTTTTGCTGCTTCGAACCAAATTCTTTTGATTCCATATCTAGATATTTACATAATTGGAAATATAACGATGAAAACCGGCGAAGCGAGACACAAGGGCTTGTTTTCCACTGTCAAAAGTTGCAATTTTACCCAGAGGATGAAAAACTTATGGCGGAAATGTCTGTAAGAGAGCGGATTGAATATAGACGTAAGCTCAAAGATATGGGAAGATATATTGTTTTGGATGAGAAATAAACACATAGGTAATTACATGATACCTTTGGAAAATCAATCTGGACGCAGGTAAAGACGAAAATAGCTCAACGAGAGTATTGAGTTTGCGAAAAGAATTTGAAAATGCTTGAGGAGTGAGAAATGAATATGAAACCAGTTATCATAATGGGGCATCTTATTATTCCTTCCGGAACTGAGCAAATTTATCCACGTACTTATGAAGGGAATATGCGCATTCGCTCTGTAATTGTACCAGAAAGTGTTAAAACCATTGGAGTGCGTGCCTTTGCTGAGTGTAAAAATTTAACCAGTATTACTCTATGCGAGGGTATTGAAACCATAGAATCCAATGCCTTTACTGGCTGCAATAAATTAAAAAGCATCCAGCTTCCTGCCAGTATCAAACAAATCACGGGTTGGGCTTTTTACGACAGCGGATTGCAGAAACCGGTTTTGAGTGCAGATGGTCGTATTCTAGTTTGTTGCCCTCAGGCTGCTGCGGGGACGGAATATACCGTTCCTAAAAGTGTTCGGGAAATCGGAATGCAGGCATTTGTAGGACTGAATAATCTGCAACGGGTAATCTTGCCAGAAGGATTACAGGTTATTCGAGAAAGAGCGTTTATTGACTGTGGTTTTGAGTCCGTATCATTACCTAAAAGTATAAATCATATTGAAGCAGGAGCATTTTATGATTGCAAAAACTTAAAAGACGTAACTGGATTGCAAAAAAGTGATCCGGTGGAATATGCAGATGAATTTTGGCGGATACAGGGAAAACGATTGACTATGCCATGCGTGACGGATCAGCCACAGACACGCTACTGGGACGAATCAGAATTCCAGAGTATTGCCAGAAGGTGTGCAGAAGCTGATGCCTCTGCTATGTATCAAATGAAGGAATATTTCCACCATAAATCACTGCAATATCCGGATGTGACCTTTTATGCAAGGGCAGCAAACTTTTGGCTGTATCGTGCTTATCAATATGGAAATCAAGAAGCAAAAATGTTTTTAGCAAAATGGACTGATGCTCATCCAGGACAACGACTTCGTACTGTTAGATTATCAAACAGTCTTGGTGGAACATTGCAAGGATGTTTGCTGAACGCCATGGGATTTTTGGATTTCGAGGAAGAACGTGAGTATACCCTCCATTGCGTGGACAAAGAAGGTCTTGTTCTCGTTGACAGCTACGAAAGCGAAGATGGTCCCGACGAAGATGGCTATGGGAGTGAAATATATTATGACTGGTGGTTCGTTGATGATTGTTTAAACTTCATTCCGGGAGCACCGCTTCTTCACAGTTATTCTTCAAATGATATGGAGAGCAAAAGTGCGGAACAAAAACTTTCCGATATACATGAACAGACGATAAAGCTGAGGAAACAAAAAGTTGTCGAAAAAATTTGAAGTTTTATAGAAAAAAGGTTGATAATTGTAAAATGATCCATTTTATTCATACAAATGAGAACAAAATAAAAATACTGTATGGATAACATCTTATGAAGGAAGAACTCATTTTACTGTTATCTGATTTATGGGAACTTATTAATCAAGTATTTCTTAGTGATTACATCGTTATTATACAAGGAGATGAAGGCATGAGTAAAACATTGAGAAAAGCACTATTGCTAGAACGTTGTCGAAAAGGTGATAGTAAGGCAATGCTTAAAATGTCAGAATACGGCGATGCAAAGATTGCAAATATGTGGCTTGTACGGGCAGTTTTATACGGAAATGAAGAAGCTAGAGAAATTCTTCGTTGTAATCCCTCACGTGCTTCCGATACACTCATCCCAATCGAGAATTTTATTCCGGGAAAGAGTATGGTAGGGTGCAGCAGAACTTATAGTGCAGAAGAACTGCTGGAAATTGGTTTTGACAATTTGCCAAATTTGCAGAAATCGTATCTTTTGATGGGGCTGTCAAACGAAAGGGTACTTCTTTTGGCAACAGATACCGAACCTGAATCGCCGGGCAAGGATGTGTTCGGAGATCGAACATATTACAATTATTATACTTATGATGAATTTTTCCATCGAATCTCCAAAAAAACATGTGAGGATAATCCCATTTTTGCATATGGATTAGGCGTTGCATATTTTGAAGCGCATAAGCATCTTCCAGATCTGCGGATTGATTGGCTAGTAGAGGATGGCATCATTAAAATGTAAATACAAATATATGATAATAAATTCTGCGATTCAGTCTCTTTTTATAATTTGAAGAATACCAGAATATAGAATTCAGGGATTTTGGAGATAATTGATACTTGCATAATGTGCGAATGTGTTGTTCCAGAAGGACGACGGGTATGTTATATATGCGAATTAAAGAGTCACCGATTATGAAGATAAAGGAGAATGTAAATGAGAGTTCTGCTGTTACTTAGGGGAAGTGCTGGTTGCGGGAAATCTACTTGGATTGAGCAAAATGGTTTAACGCCATATACGCTTTCAGCAGATGATATTCGCCTGCTTTGTTCAAGCCCTGTTCTCAATACGTTAGGTGACGAACAAATTAGTCAGTCAAATGACGCTGTTGTTTGGAGCACACTGTTTAAGATTCTTGAATTAAGAATGCAAAACGGTGAGTTTACTGTAATTGATGCAACAAACTCTAAAACTTCCGAAATGAATCGGTACAAGGTTTTAAGTTTGACTTATAAATATAGGATTTATTGTGTCGATTTTACAGATATACCGATTGAGGTTACAAAAGAGCGTAATAGGCAAAGACCATTTGTCAAACAGGTTCCGGATGAAGCAATCGAAAAGATGTATTCGAGGTTCCAAACGCAGAAAATACCTTCCGGAATCACGATTATCAAACCGGATGAACTCGATAAAGTATGGATGAAATGCATTGATTTATCTGAATATAAGAAAATTCATCATATTGGTGATATTCACGGGTGTCATACAGCATTAAAAGAATATTTCGATACGAACGGCGGAATGAAAGATGATGAATTCTATATTTTTACTGGAGACTTTATTGATAGAGGTCTTGAAAATGCAGAAGTAATTCAATTTTTGCTTTCAATTTATCAAAAGAAGAATGTTCTGTTAATTGAGGGAAACCATGAAAAATGGCTGTGGGTTTGGGCAAATGACGGAGTAAGCAAGTCAAAGGAATTTGAGTTTTTAACAAAGACGCAGTTGGATAATGCAAAAATCAGCAAAAAAGAAGTCAGGCGGCTTTATAGGAGAATCGGGCAATGTGCGTATTATAAATACGGAGATAACGTATATCTTGTAACACATGCAGGTTTAAGCACAGTTCCGGAAAACCTTACTAAAGTCGCCGCATTTCAGATGATTAAGGGCGTTGGTAATTACAATGATTTTGAGGTAGTGGCAAATTCGTTTGTAAAAAATACTCCTCAGAACTATTATCAAATTCATGGACACAGGAATACAAAGCATCTTCCCACTCAGATAAATGAGAGAGTTTTTAATCTCGAAGGTCAAGTTGAATTTGGCGGATGCCTTAGATGTGTGCAAGCTTTGCCGGATGGAACGCATAACATTGTTGAAATTAAGAATACGGTGTTTAAAGAGCCAGAGGTATCTGTTCCTGCTAATTCCACTGCTGGAGAGAAAACAGTTGGGGATTACATTATAGAACTTCGAAACAACCGTTGTGTGCAAGAAAAACGATACGGTAACATTTCATCATTTAACTTCACAAAAACGGCGTTTTATGACAAGGTTTGGGACGAACAGACCACAAAGGCACGAGGACTGTATATTAACATTCCAGAACAGCGTGTTGTTGCGAGGGCTTACGACAAATTTTTTAATATCAATGAGCGTCCGGAAACAAAATTTGATATGTTACAGCACAAAATTGCATTTCCTGCGGTGGCGTATGTAAAAGAGAATGGATTTTTAGGAATTGTTTCATACAACGATGAAAATGATTCTCTATTCGTAACAACCAAGTCATGTCCAGAAGGAAATTTTGTCGGATGGCTCAAAGATGTACTGTATAACGAAGTTTCGGCAGAGAATTTGGAATTGATGAAAGAATTTTCGAGAGACAACAATGTTTCATTTGTATTTGAATGTGTTGATATGACAAACGACCCGCATATTATTGACTATCCGGAAAACGAATTGTTCTTGCTTGATATTGTGTATAACGATATGAATTATCATAAGTTCGTATTTGAGAAGATGTGCAAAGTAGCGCAAAAATTTGGATTAAAACATAAGGAAAAAGCATTTGTTTTGGAGAATTGGCAGGAATTTTTCGACTGGTATTATGATGTGACAAATGAGGACTACAAATATAACGGCAGAAATATCGAAGGATTTATAATCGAAGATTCAAATGGGTATATGGTTAAACTCAAACTCACATACTACAATTTCTGGAAATTCATGCGTTCCGTAGCTCATGAGGCAATTCGTAAAGGGTATATCGACAGCAGAAGAACATCAGCATTAACAACTCCGCTTGCGAACCAGTTTTATGGGTGGGTTAAAACACTACACGATACAGAGAATTTGGAGTCAGTTCCAAGAGACATTTGCACATTGAGGAAAATGTTTTTTGAAACCGAGTCTGGGAAACTGTTCAAAAATGAGTATGCTGGCGATGAAATTGATACGAAATATTGGAAAAGGAAAAATAAAAAATGAAAGAGAATTATTTTGATTATGTGAATCGAATACAAACTTTGATTCAGCATCAAGCTTGTTTTCCTCCAGCCGATGAAGAATTTAAAACATCGCCGAACCTGGTTCAAAAATGTAGAGAGGATGGTTCAATTTGTCCATTTTATGGTGATACCGTTGTGTTTCAACTTCCAAAAAGTATGAAACAATATCTTTCTTATATCCAAAAATCGCTTTATCAGGAGCATGGAAAATTCCTATCAGAATTACTTCCGGAGAAATCACTGCACATTACGCTACATGATCTAAGTGCATCAGCAAGAAAACATGAAATAACACCAAAGATCGAATTACACGATAACGTTATAAAATCATTCTTGCCTTCTCTAAAAGATAAAGGAACTATCAGCCTTGTTGCAAAGGGTATGGTAAGTATGGTAGCAAGTTCCATTGTAATGCTGTTTGAGCCGGTCGATGAGCAGGTTCATAATACTATTCAACAGATGTATGAATCTGTTGATGAAATATGTCCCCTTCATTATCCATTGACACTGCATTGTACGCTTGCATACTATAAACCAGGCACATATCCTCCGGAAGAATGGAGCAGTCTGTATAAATTTATCAGCCAGTGGAACAGTCAAAATCTAGATGGGATTCGATTTGCTCTGGATAGTGACATGATTGATTATCAGTTTTTTTGTTCTATGAAAAATTATGAAAGCATAGTTGGTTAAGCGTTGCGGAATCCTTTTTTGTATAGTTCAAAAGAAAGAATTCTCTGACAAATTCTATAAATCGCTTTTTCCAATTTTTCAAAAAACATAATTTGCTATACTTCTCTGTGTCTGGAAAATGTGTAAATCAGCACAACATCGCCTCTTTTGGCGATCTTAGAAACATTCATAACACAAAATCGAATCGGTATTCCATTAAAAATATACTCTCTAAAACCGAAGGTGCAGCCATCATCGCAGATGATGTTCAAAGGGGGTTGGGGACGTTTCCCCAACAAGCAAATTTGCGAAGAATGACCCAAAGGGAAATTCGAGAAAATGAGTGAACCTGTACAGGTTTACACTGCTTGCCACAGTATGTTTGACTCAAAAATGGTTACTGTAATATTAGAATTTTAAACAAAGTGAAAGCCAGCACTTAAATAGTGCTGGCTTTTGTCACAATCAGATTACAGAGATCAAGTCTATGATAGAAAATTAAAAAAAGATTGAGTAGATTAGGATTATGGAGAATATTTATAATTGTGCAGAAAATTGTGTTAAACAAAATCGCATATAGATAAAAAAGAAAGAGAATTTTACTTGATTTTATAGTCAAGTTCTTTTTGAAATATTACTTTTAGACTTTCCGAAAACGGCAAAAATCAAAAAGGAATACATAGCTGAACGTTTGAAAAATTGCCGATAATATGGTATGCTATATTTAAATAAAGTGTGAATTTAGATTTGATTTATAACGGAGGAAAGCAAATGCGATACCTTTCTGTTAGTGAAACAGCAAAAAAATGGAGCATATCCGAGCGCAGTGTTAGAAATTACTGCGCTTTGGGACGAGTGAAGGGAGCATTTCTTACAGGCAAAACATGGAATATACCGGAAGATGCAGAAAAGCCGGAACGTTCCAATAAGAGAAAAAATCAGCTGACTTTACTGGATATTTTACAGAAACAGAAATCGAGTAAATATCCGGGTGGAATTTATTATAAAACACAGATTGATTTAACATATAACTCAAATCATATGGAAGGTAGCTGCCTGACCCACGATCAAACCAGATATATTTTTGAAACTAATACCATTAGCATAGAAAATGGAGTGCTTAATGTGGATGATCTAATTGAAACAGCAAATCATTTCTGTTGTATTGATCTAATTATTGACTATGCAAAATCTACTTTGACAGAGAAATTTATTAAAGGACTTCATCAGATCTTGAAAGTCGGAACCAGTGATTCCAGAAAAAATTGGTTCGCAGTAGGAAAGTATAAGAAACTGCCCAATGAGGTTGGAGGTATGGAAACTGCCCTTCCGAAAGAAGTTTCCGATAAAATAAAAGTATTACTGATGGAATACAACGCTAAGGATGACAAGACTTTTGAAGATATTCTGGATTTTCATGTGAAGTTTGAAAGAATCCATCCATTCCATCCATTCCAAGATGGTAACGGTCGTGTAGGCAGACTGATTATGTTTAAAGAGTGTTTGAAATATAGTATTGTTCCATTTATCATTGAAGATAACCTGAAAATGTTCTATTATCGAGGATTGAAAGAGTGGGACAATGAAAAGGGCTATCTAACGGATACCTGCCGGACAGCACAGGATAAATATAAAGCATGTTTGGATTATTTTAGAATTAATTTTTAGATTCAGGGAGAAAAGAAATGTTCTATAAAATGATAGAAAATAAGTGTAATCAGTGGTATTTATCAAAAAAGTGTACAGTTAAAAACTTAATTGAATATATAGAGAGAACAGGACAAATGAGGGATGCTCAGATTGAAGCTATTAAAGTATATTTATTTCTCAAAATTGCCTGTGGATGTAAACCCTTGATTCAACTATTTTGTCAGGGATTCTTTAATTCCATTGACTTAAACGAAGTAGAACTGTCTAAAACAACCCGAGATTATCTAGTTCAACATCCGGTAGCTGCAGCATTGTTTGAATATTCACGTTTAACAAACGATAAAGATGAGCAAGTATCAGTAAAACTTGAAAAACAAATTAAAAAAGATCCGACAGGAATTGATTATAATGAATTTTTCCGTAAAGCTTTTTATGGTGTTTCGTATACTGATTATCTGTTTAGTATTCCAATGGGTGCTGGAAAAACCTATCTGATGGCAGCGTTTATTTATCTTGATTTATACTTTGCTGGAATGGAACCTCAAAATTCAGCGTTTGCCCATAATTTTATTATCTTTGCGCCTTCTGGATTGAAGTCATCTGTTGTGCCAAGTTTAAAAACAATACAAAGGTTTAATCCTGCTTGGATTATTCCAGAACCTTCAGCAACCGATATCAAGCGCAAGATGATATTTGAAGTTCTGGATCAAGGTAAAACGGCAAACAAATCAAATAAAACTAAAAATCCAAATGTTCAGAAAATAGCAAATCATCAACCCTTGTCCGAGCTGTTCGGTTTGGTTGCCGTTACAAATGCTGAAAAAGTAATTCTTGATCGAATTAAAGAGAAAAATGGTCAAATCTCTCTTTTTGAAGAGAGTGATGATGAAAAGGATAGACAAGCCAATGAACTGCGTAATCTTATTGGGAAACTGCCTTCACTCTCCATCTTCATTGATGAAGTGCATCACGCCGTAAGTGATGAAATCAAGCTTCGTGCTGTTGTAAATAAGTGGATGGAAACCCGAATCGTAAACTCTGTTATAGGCTTTTCCGGTACCCCGTATTTGGAAAAAGCCGAGAAGATTACAATTACAGACAAGTTGACTGTTGGATCGTCTGAAATATCCAATGTTGTATATTACTACCCTTTAATAAAGGGTGTAGGTAATTTTCTTAAAAAGCCTACAGTAAAAATATCAGATGTATCGGATAGTGCAACTATCATTGAGGCTGGAGTAAGAGAATTTCTTGATACCTATAAAGATACTGTTTATCAAGATGGACTCACTGCAAAACTTGGTATTTATTGCGGTTCTATCGAAAAATGTGAAGAATTGGTTTATCCTTTGGCGTCTCGTATTCTCTCAGAATATGGGATGACAAGCGATAGCATTCTCAAGTTCCATAAAGGTAACAAACAATATCCGCAGCCTGCAGACAGCCAAATGCAATTTGATATTCTTGATAATTCTATTTCAAAAATCCGTGTAGTACTCCTTGTTCAAATTGGGAAAGAGGGATGGGACTGCCGTAGTTTGACAGGAATTATTCTTTCTCAAGAGGGAGATTGCCCTAAAAATATGGTTTTACAAACTTCTTGCCGATGCTTACGTCAGGTTGTAAAGGATATGCCTGAAACGGCACTTATTTATCTTAATGAAGATAATGCCGAAAAGCTAAATGCCCAGCTTATGCAGCAACAGCATATTTCTTTGAAAGAGTTTGCTTCGGCTGATAATAATAAGACAACTATCAAGCGATACAATCGTACCGCTTATTTGAAGTTACCCAAAATTGATTATTATCAATTAAAAATCAATTACAACACGATAACGATTGAAGACGCTTCTGATATAGAAGATCAAATCAAATCTTCTACAGATGGTGCTAAAATCGAAAATATTATTAAAACGACTGATTTCTCTATGAAAACAAAAGAGGTAGAGATTGTCTCAGAAGAAAGAGGAACAATTCCTGTAACCTTTACAGCATGGTTGTACAGTATAGTGAAAGGTAGCTTCGGCTTTATTACGATGAAACAGCTGAAATCTAAAAGCGAAATTTTGAAAGAAATCTATACAAAAATCACTTATGAAAAAGATGGTTTGCATTATTTTAGTTCTTTGTACAATCAAAAAATGGTAGAGGCAAACATTCGCAAAGCATTTTATGAAAAACGAGATTTTATTACTGTGGAAGAATTGATTCCGGATGAGGCAAGTCTTTTGAATATATCGAATTTCAAATCAGAAATTGATACGGACAATCTGGGGAATTATTACCCTGCGCAAAATGTTGTAGAAAATATTGTACTTGATGATGAAGGAAAACTTAAAATTGATGATAAAACCGCTCAAGCGATAAAACTTTTGGAAGAAACAGGGAATATTGAACTTGCAGAAAAACTCAAATCAGAAAAGAAATCCCATCCGCAGAAAGACCGTTCGTTCCACTACCTACCGTATAGAACAGACAGTACATTTGAGCAAACTTTCCTGAAAGAAGTTCTCGCACTGAAAGAAATAGAATCGTTAGGACTTGAAGTTTATTATAACGGCGATCGTGCTATGACCGAATTCAAAATAAAATGCTATAAACACAGCAAACACAAGTGGCGGTATATCGGAATGTATACACCGGACTTTTTGATTATCAAACGCCGTGACGGTAAAATCCACAAAGTGATTATTGTGGAAACAAAGGGTAAAATTTACTCCAATGATCCGACTTTTAAAGAGAAGCGCAGTTTTATGGAAACCGAATTTACAAAACAGAATAATGATAAGTACGGATATGACAGATTTAAATATCTGTATTTAGAAGATAACATGTCAGAATATGATAGAATAAAGCTGACACATAAAAAAATATGTGATTTTTTTGAGGAGAACTAATATGAAGTGGGTTGATTATAGAGAAAAATTGGGTATTGGATTTAATGATGAACAGAAATTTAAGATGTTATCAAATATGATGCAAAATTTCATATATGATGTCGGGGATTCATATAGCAAAAGTGCTTTTTTTGAATACTGCATGATGACTGGAAAAACATATACTGATTATTATCGACTTTGCGATCAACTTAGAAGTGATATTGGAAATTGTGAATCTACATCTGAAATCATATCCAAGTTTATAGCTTTTTATAATACATATGAAGTTGAGTATGATGCTTATTCTTATCATGTAACAAGTAAAAAAAATATTATGGATTTTCTTAAAAACTGTCTTAATAACTTAAATATTCAATTTGAAATATTAGAAGATAGCGATGGTGTGTTCATTTTTCCAAAAGGTGCAAAAGAGCTTGACGATGCTCTAATATCGCAACCACTGGAATGGTTAAAAGAATATCCTCAAGCGCATAAAACCTTCTGCATTGCATTGAAACAGTACGCTGATGGTGAATACATAAGAGACACTGCTGATAATTTGAGAAAGGCATTGGAAGAATTTTTGCAGGAATTTCTCGGAAATGAAAAGAATCTAGAGACCAATAAAAACGAGATTTGTAAATATTTGGGTAAAGAAAATGTAGATGCAGGTGTCTCTGGACTGTTTCAGCCACTAATCAACGCATATAAAAATATCAATGACAGAGTAGCGAAACACAATGATAAAGTCGATGAAAAATTACTGGAATTTTTATTATATCAGACTGGTGTTTTAATTAGAATGGTGCTCTCTGTAAAAGAAAATGAAAAGGACAAATAAAAATGAATGGATTTAAACCCACTATAGGTATTGAGTTCGATAATAAATATATTGATGCAAAAAACAAATTATTTGAACTTATTGAAGCGTTGGATAAATTAACGCCCATGCAAAAAGAACGATTAGCAAGAGAATTTATAGCATCTATGGGTATGGCTGCTTCGTTTGAGCAATTTATGAATTATATGAATAACGGAGGTCAACGATAATGCCGATCAAATATGTACCGTTTATACCCGAGCCGGTGGAAGGACAGGCTGTGCTCGGCAATTTTAATAGAATACTGAAATACAAAGGTGCCGATGAAACCTCTATGGTTTTGGAGCGCGGTATGCCTTTATATGAGATGGAAAAACAGGAGACTGTAGGCGAAAACAAAGATGGAAATATGGTTATCCGTGGAGAATGTGTTTCTGCCTGCGCTTACTTAAAAGAACAAGGCATTCAGGTTGACCTTGTGTACATCGACCCGCCTTTTGCCAGCGGTGCAGACTATGCGAAAAAGGTTTATCTCCGCCGCAATCCGAAAGTTGCCGAAGCGATAGAAAAAGCAGAGCAGGAACTGGATATTGACGAGCTGAAAGCCTTTGAGGAAAAAATGTACGGCGATGTTTGGGATAAAGAAAAGTATCTCAGTTGGATGTGGGAAAACTTAATGGCGATCAAGTCTATTATGAGTGAAAGTGCATCCATCTATGTGCATTTGGATTATCACATAGGACATTATGTGAAAATTTTATTAGACGAAATATTTGGTGAAGATAATTTCAGAAATGAAATTGTATGGAAGAGAAAGCAGGGAAACTTGGGGCAAACGAATCAATATGGAATTGTTACTGATTCAATCTTTTATTACTCAGTTTCTGACTACTATTTTTTTGAAACTCCACTGACTAAAGAGGGGCAAGAAGAGTATATAAAGCGATTTAAGTATGATGATGGTGATGGTAGAAAATATAGACTTAGTCCATTAGTAAGTCCATCATATAGCCCATCGCTTATTTATACCTATAAAGGATATAACCCACCTAAAAACGGTTGGTCAGTTTCTCCAGAAACAATGGAGCGATATGAAAAAGAAGGTCGTTTGAAGTTTCCAAAAGATAAAAATCAGAGAATCGAAAGAAAACAATACTTAGATGAGTGGGAGGGTAGTCCAATTCAAAATTTATGGACAGACATTTTTGTTATAAACCCTGTAGCGGAAGAAAGATTGGATTATGCTACACAAAAACCAGAAGCCTTATTAAAGCGTATTATTACTGCATCATCGGAAGAGGGGGCTGTAATTGCTGACTTTTTTGGAGGCAGTGGTGTTACAGCTGCTACTGCAAATAAGATTGGAAGGAGATTTATTCATTGCGATATCGGTTTAAACTCTATCCAAACCACCCGTGACCGACTTGTTGCTGACGGTGCAGAATTTGATGTTTTGGAAATCAAAGATGGAGTTCAGCTTTATCGGAATCCTGTTCAGACAATGGATAAAATCAAGTCGCTGATACCTGGACTGAAAAATGAGGATTCTCTCGACTCTTTTTGGGAGGGCGCTGTTTCGGACAGCAAGCTTGGAACAATACCTGTCTATGTTCCAAACTTGATGGACAGCAGTACAAAACTGCTTGATAAAGTGCTGATGAACCGTATCATTCATCAGGCAATCCCTGATCTTGACAGTGATATTAGAAAGGTAATTGTTTATTATGTAGATATCACAAGCGAAGAAGAAATTCGCAAGTTTATTTCTGAGGACGACAGTACAACTGTTGAAATCGAACTGCGTGATTTAAAAACTGTGCTTGATGATGTTATCATTGAGGATTATGTGGAATTTCATACAGAAGAAATCCACGAGAATCTGTTCGGCGGCTACGCTGTAAGCATTGACAAATTCGCCAGCGACCGTGTACAGAGCAAAATTCTGGAGTTCAACAATAAGAATACTCTTAATCCAAAAAAAACTTTCACGCCGATTACTATCAGTGATGACGGGCTGGAGATGATTGAATTTTTAAGCCTTGATTCTACCTCAAAAGACGGAGAATGGCATTCAGACAGTGAAATAAAAATTGACAAAAATGGTTATGTCATTCGTAACGGTGAAAAAACAAAAGAATTCTGGGACGGAAAAATACACAGTGAAAAGAAGCCTCTGCGTCTGAAAATCCGTAACATCTGCGGAGATGAAACGATTTGGGAGGTATAATTGTGAGCAGCATTGTATTAGAACTTCAAAAAGACCTTTTGGGTAAAGATTGCGATATATTACAAGCACTCAGAAAAGCACATGTGATTGCTGTAAAATTACATTTGACTGAATTTGATGCGTGGATTCAAAATGAACTCAATGGTTATAAATCTAAAGATGATAATTTTCCTGATTATCGACAAATGAAAGGTGTTTTAAAAGCGAAAAATCCACGAGGGAGATGGATACCTGCGGTTATTGCAGGTAAGAATGCTCAGTCATTATTGAATGAGGTGCCGGTTTTTGAATCTATTTCTGCACTGCTTGACATGGAAAAAAAGTCTAAAGATGGTTATTTTTATTGTATCTATCCGCCAGAACTTTTAACGGAATTATGTCTGTATACAAATGCTCCAACATACATGGAGATTGCATTATTTATCAGTACGGTTAATATAACATCTCTGGTCGATAAAGTGAAAAATTGTTTATTAGAATGGACACTTGAACTTGAAGAAAAAGGTATTTTGGGTGAGAATATGACTTTTAATGAAAAAGAAACTGAATCAGCAAAAGGTGTTTCACAGCAAATAAATAATTATTACGGAACAGTGGTTAATGGAAGTGTTAGTTCATCTCAAATTGTTTCAGGAAATAGTAATACGGTGAATTATAACGAAGCATCAGCCCTAAATGATATTCAAGAGATTAAAGAATCTTTGAAAAAAGAATTGGTTTCCGGTGAGGATTTGGAATGTGCAATGGAACTTCTGGAGGATGTATCACAGAAGATTGAGCAAAAAAAGAAGCCAAACATAATTAAAGCAGCTTTTATAGGGTTGAAGGATTTTGTCATTTCTGTAGGTGCTGAAGTAACAGGAGCTTTAATCGCTGCAAAAATACAAGGCTTGCTTTAAACAGTATTTTTAATACTTGTGAATTGAAATAAAGAGCAAGAAAGGTTACTTATATGATAAAAACAGTAGATCAAACCACTGTGGCTGAAATTTTTTCAATCAACAGCGACAAAGTATATAAGATTCCTAAATATCAGCGTGAATATACGTGGGGAATCAATGACTGGGATGCACTATTTAATGATGTTACAGATAATGAACATGGATATTTCCTTGGATCGTATATCTGTGTAAACAGTGGCTCTTTGAATGGTACAATACTTGAAGTTATTGATGGACAACAACGTTTTTCTACTTTAATGTTGCTTTTAACAGCTTTATATGAAAAATTGTCTAGGTACAAGGATGATATGGATGATGATGACCGAAATGATCTTGCTAATTTAAGGAGTGAATTAGCAAATAAGAAACAAACCTTTGCTGCTAATGGAAAAAAGAAAACAGAATACAAGCAGCGTTTGTTTCTTCAAAAACAAAATATGAATGATGAGGATTTTTCATATATTTTGTATGACAGCGGAATCATAACTGACCAGAAAACCAAACCGTTAAATTTTGGTAATCGTCGCATTGCAAAAGCTTATAGACATTTCGGTAGATTGATTGAAGAGAAAGTTATAGAAATCAGAGCGGAGAATCCCAATATAACAGAAATAGGAGCACTTTTGGAGATTGTGCATAAATTCGAAACAGCTATTCTTGTTGGAATTGAAGTTGATACAAATAAAGATGCGTATATGCTTTTTGAATCCTTGAATCATAGGGGTGTTCCACTGTCTGCGTTGGATTTGATAAAGAATACTTTAATTGCACAGGCTGAAGATGCATCTGATGCAGATAACAGTTATGAAAAGTGGAAATCTATTCTGAATTGTGTTGGTCAGGATGATTACTCGGTTCAAGAACGTTTTTTCAGGCAATACTATAATGCATTCAGAGAAGAATTAAATGAACCATATCCTAAGGCCGATAAGCGCTATTACTTGGGTTATCTTGCAACAAGAACTACACTCCTTGATATCTATGAAAAAATGATAAAGGAGGATTACAAACGATTTCTTGATGACCTGTCAGAAAAGGCAGAGCGTTATTCTGTAATTGTGAATAATAGCGATGAAACACATGAATATACATATACCCTTCTGGATTTAAGTCGAATATCTGGTGCACCTTCATATATTCTGTTGTTGTACCTAATGTCTAATCAAAATGTACTTAGTCTTACAGACACAGACTTAAATGAAATAACCAAAGTTTTGATTACTTTTTTTGTAAGACGTAATGTGACAGATGTTCCTAATACAAGAAAACTGACACAGTTGTTCATGGACATTATTGCTGAAGTCAAACTGCTACAAGGAAATGATATTGTACAGGTAGTTCGTGATAGATTGCAGGCAGTTTCTGCACCAGATAGCTTGTTTGAAGATAAACTGCGAGGTTCAATATATGATGAAAATCCAGAAGCTGCAAGATTTATCCTGTGCAGTATCGAAGCACAACATCAAACAAAAGAAATCTATGCAGACTTATGGTCAAGAGATAATAATAAGAAATATGTATGGACTATTGAACATATCTTCCCTGAAGGCGAGAACATACCAAACTCGTGGGTACAGATGATAGCGGATGGAGATGTTGATTTGGCAAAACAACATCGTGCGAACTATGTACACACAATTGGCAATTTGACTATTACTGGATACAATCAGAATCTCTCGAATATGTCATTTGAGCAAAAAAGGGATAGAACATCCAAGGATAAAACAAAAGAAATTGGCTATAAGAATGGTTTGTATTTGAACAAAGATCTTGTAAATCAAAATGCATGGACGGTTGATAAAATTGAAAATAGAACAGATTCACTTGTAGAGATACTTATGGATATGTATAATTGGTAATCTGTAAATATATTACTTTTCATGTGAAATTATTCGCAGTTTGTGAACTGTACCAATCATATTATAGAGAGATACAGTGCATGATGATGTAACGAAGTAACTTATAAAGATAGAAAAGTCATTTTTTAAGACAATCCAATTACTCCGAAACATCTAAAAGATGCGAAATATTAAGAAAGTAAGGATAATGTAGGATAGATTTCGTAAAAACAAAAAGAGATATAGTTTGCAGAACTCTGGTAGAATAAAATTGTGACACACCATTCTGAAAAGGGACAGCAAACCATGTCTGAGAAGATTGTAGGAAGTTATCAGGTTAGTATGAAGTAGTGTAGAAGAAACCCTCAAAAAGCTACAGAAGGTCGAGGAAGAGAAACTGACTCGGTGCCCGGTACGAACACAATGAGCAGGTCAGGGGATGCCACAATTAGGTGTATTTGACCGGCATATAGATGATATTACCGAGACAATGTGGGGTAGTAAGGAATTCTTCTCCTGCATCAGTGAACTAAAAAGGATTGGCGTAATCGTCCTCTATAGAGTGGGTAGTGTCCGTAATATCCGTGAGCGGAATTTACCTGATTCGTAAGCTGTGAATAGGGGCTATTCCCTGAAAATTTGAAGCAAACCAATTATCGAAAAATTGTTGGTATTGCCAAATCACTGGCTATGAGTTATGAAGTTGATTGCTAAAAGTAATAAAAGCAGACCAGGGCTTGACACTGGTCTGCTTTTTGGGTTGGAAATCATCTTAATTTTTCTCTTTATATTCAGAAATTAATTCTTCCGTCAGGTACTCATCGCTCATACAGTGCAGATCAGATACACCTTCACTGATTAAGCGGTAAATTTCTGAATGGTAGAAGAAATTCAATGCATCATCTAAGGAAAGATTTTCTTTTTTTGAAAACTGCTCGATAATTCGGGCATATTTTTTTTGCAGTAAAATAGGATTGGCGGTCAAATCTGTTCACTCCCTTCATAGTGCAAATACTCATCAAGAGCTTTCTGCGTCCGGAAACATATCTGTAAATTAGGCTTTTCATAACGAAGGCGGCGGATCGCTTCTTTTTTGTCAATCAAATTGTCAAAGTAAAGCTCAACGGTATTAAATACCTTGTCGTTTGCGACACCGCCAATTACAATATCATAATCTGTTCTATCATTTCCAGTTCTGCATTTCAGGATGAAATCGAGCCATTCTTCGGAATAGCTGGCAAACGTCAGAACTTTCAGTTCCTGGTAAGCTCCTTCGTCAAAGTTGTAGCGGGAAACAATTCCGCTTTTGCCACGACGCTTAAATTTTTCACACCATTTTGCTGCCTGCTCATAAAGAGGGGTAGTGTAAAAGCCGCGTCCAAAATCAACATTATCTCTGGAATGTACTAAATCCGGAGTTTGAATCTCCAGATAGGAGCCATGATATAAGATCATAATTGTATCCCTCTTTCTTCCATCAAGCTGATGATATCATCTACAATATAGTTCTTACTCTGGGTGTGTAGGATCTCATATTCAGGGATAATATAGCTGTTTAAGATATCACTTTTCTCAGTCAATGCCTGATATATTTCTTCAGAATTTTTTCCTAGCCTGATCGCGATATTTTCGATGCAGAAAACAGCAAACTCCAGTTCATCTGCAGTTGTTATTTTACTATGATCCAACATGACTGGAACACCTCCTGTTAATTATATTCGAAATGACTTGTATCATCGTAAGCGCCAAGGTCTTCTTTCAAAAAATCAGACTTACGGATATACATTTGATTTACCAGTTCTCCTTTTTCGTGGAGCAGGCTGAATTTATAATCGAGCAGAGCTGCTGGTACATGAAGTCGTTTGGCTGTTTCAAAAAAGGAATATTCAGATAAGGATTTTAAGACATCATCATCTTCAAGAAGAAGTTCAGCCGCAAAAAAATTTGCTTCATTTTCTTCTAATGAGCTTCCATCCAGTGCTTCCATTTCCTGAAAGCCTTTCATCGTTGCAATTTTAGAATGCAGGACCGCATGTCCAAGTTCATGGGCAATCAAAATGCGTTCCAAAACCTCATTGACATTGCTGTCGATTACAATATTCTTTTGTCTGGAGTGATAGAAGAAAAAACCTTTCAGTTTCTTTTCCATATCGTAAAAATGAATTTTAATTCCTAATAATCTGCAAAGTTCATAAGGATCTCTGGTATCGTATTTTTTTACCAGTTTTTCTACAGTTCCGATAATATGTGCTGCTGTTTTCACTTGCGGCACCTCCTGTTCCGGCACAGAACATGTTTCTCGTGAATGAGGCTTGTTATGTCAGGTTTTATTCTGCTTTTTTATGTTTTCTGTACTTTTGGGGAGTGAATTTCTCTCTGGCATTCTTTTTGGAGTCCATATAGACTGACATCAATGCCTGAAAGAAAACATCTTTAGCGTCTTCGTCCAAATCACCGCCAGCGAAGAGGGAGTTTACTCGTTCCAAGACCTCCTGTGCTTCCTTCGCGCCTTTGGCACCAAACTGTTTTCGTGCTTCAGCAAGAAACATATCTTCGCCTATATGGCTTTGTGTGTCAGTTTCTCTATCATCCAGCAGATAAGAAACTGAAATATGGAGTGCCTCGGATAATTTTTTGATATTATTTTTACGGGGGAGCGTTCCGAGCTGTTCGTAGGTATAAAGAGAACGCTCAGAAATACCAGTCAATTGGGCAAGCTCTGCCTGAGAAAGATTCATCGCTAAGCGAGCTTGTTTTATTTTTTCACCAAACGTCATGTTTTTCGCCCTTTCTATAAAAATATTTTTGCAACTTCCGATTAATGATTGACAAACTTCGGAAATTAGTTATAATAAGAGGTAAACAGGAGGTTTAACTTCAATATCATTATATATCGGAAGTTTTATGATGTCAATAACTTCCGACGATGACTTCCGGATTTCCTGTAATTTACAGAAGCCTGACCCCAAAAATGAAAGTAATTTTTATTGCTGTAAGAATATGGAAAATGTGAGGATATAAGATAGACGGAGAAAGGAGATCCTTATGGGAAGAAAAGATACCAGAACATTACGAAATATTCGTATGATATGTCGAATGCAGAATATTGATGAAGAAGTATTATATAATCGTTCCAAGCTCATTTTGTCTATCTATCGTGATATCTGCTGGTCTGTCATGGGGAGGGCTGATAGGATTCATGATGAGATTATCTGTACTTTTGGTTCCAATTTAGACAGAGCATTGATATATCTGGAAACCTTTGCTCCGGATGAAGCAAGAGAGCGCTTTGAAGAGAAAGTCCGCAGTCTTTTTGAGAGCAGATGGATGGTCGAATTAGTAGATAGTGCGATGCTCCAGATTAGGGAATATCCATGCAGGGGAGATTTGTATTTTGAAATCCTGTCTAAATCTTATCTGAGCCGCTTTCAATACAGGGAGGCAGAGATGCTGGAATGTATGGATTTGGAGCGGAGTACTTATTATGACCGCAAAAAAGAAGCAGTCCTCCTGTTTGGATTGTCATTGTGGGGAAATGTGATTCCCATGATGAAACAGCTGCAGAAAACGGAACAAGAAACTGAGGATATATATTAAGTCCGACAAAAAAACGATATAATCCCGATTCTTTCACTACGGAAAGTCCGACCTCCCTTATGATAAAATGAGTATGCTGGAAGAATACAGCATCTAATCGAATAAAAATTTTTGCCTCGTGCCGAAAAGGTACGGGGCTTTTTTTATGCTGTCTTCCAGACATTTGCACGAAAAGGAACCAGAGATTATCTCTGGTTCCTTTTTTGGTGCCGTCAAGGAGGAGACGGTATGTATTATGATCAGAAAGAAAGCGGAAAAAGGATTGCAAAATTGAGGAAAGAAAGAGGATTAACACAGGATCAGCTGGCTGAAAAACTGAACATCAGCACCAGCAACCTTGGAAAACTTGAGAGAGGTTTGCAGGGAATTTCCATTGATTTGTTGATTGAGATTGGATTCTTCTTTAATGTTTCGACAGATTACTTATTGATTGGACACAGCATTCCGCACTATGACGCAAGCAAGGACATGGATGCCATGATTGCCCAACTCGAAGCCATGAAGAAAAAGTTGTAAAATCCGCCGTGTCACGGTGGATATCCGCCGTACAAGCTCATAAAAAGTTGCTTTCAAAACCGGTACAATTTAGATACAGCCAAGGAAAACGGTTGGATGTACCTTGAAAACCGAATCAGTCATTCGTCAAGCACGTTCCTGTTTCCGGCATCGAAAAATGTCAGCCACATCAGCGGTACGCCATGACATTTCCTCCATAAACAGCCTCACATTTTATACGACTGGTTTCTATGGAGAAATGAGCGAATCCTAGCGGCTGTAAATATCGGGTAGCTCCCGATACGGCGATGAAAGAAACAGGCATAATGATACTTCTGCCCAGCCATAACCCCTTCGGGGATCACGCAATGGGGGCAGCCCGGTGAGAACCACGGGGAGGTTGGATTCCTATGGAGCTGGTAAGCTGCCAGCCGCTTGATGACTTCCCGGCAGAGCAGTCTGCTTTGTCATCCAGGGGTGTCGGGGACAAATATGGAATAATACTCAAAGCAGGGAATGATGCCTGACGACAGGAGCATTCCCTGATACATAAGATACACGAAAGAGAGTGGGAAAAATGAGGAAGGATTGGGTTTATCGGCGCGGTGATCTTTATCTGGCAGATTTATCCCCAGTGAGAGGTTCAGAGCAGGGAGGGGTTCGTCCGGTGCTCGTGATCCAGAACAACATCGGAAATTTTTATGCTCCGACTTTGATCGTAGCGATGATCACAACAAAAAAGAAAAGCCTCCAGCCGACCCATTATCGGATCGAGAAGCTCCATATCCTACCTCATCCCTCCATAGTGCTTTTGGAACAGCTCAGGACGATCGATAAGCATAGGATCATTCAGTATCTGGGGAAACTGGATGAAAAAGAAATGGCGGGGGTCGATGAGGCCTTGCTCGTCAGTTTGGAGCTAAGTAAATTCTCATAGGTAAAAACAATGGACAGAACGCAGAGAGCGTTTTGTCTATTCTTTTGCCGATGATAATTTCCTGAATAAGACAGGAAATTTATGGCAACAATGACGATATAAGGTGGTGAAGAAAAGATGGAAAAAAACAATGAGAGAAACGGAAATACCTTCGAGGAGCTGGTCGATATCCGGAATGTGAAGATTGACCGTAACCTGCCCAGTGACGAGAGAATCCGCTCCTTCATCGAACAGATCAAAAATCCATATTGCTTCAAAGTGGGAGATACCGTTGTGAAGGTATCTTTTGCAGATACCCCAAATACCATCACAGACAATTTTATCAATATGATAGCCACGATGTGATATCTTTTCTGGCATAAATTGGCGTGCGGCTTTCTCGCCGACAAACTGGATTTCCGCATCAGGATATGGTACGATAGTCCTGGACAAAAATCAGCGGAACTCCAGTTTGTATTGGCTTCTAAGCGAAATCAGACAGGAGTGGCGAATGATGCAACATTTTATCGATCAGACTTACTATGCCGCCATCTACCTGAGATTATCGAAGGAAGATGGCGACTTTTCTCAAGGAGAAAAAAGGGAGAGTAACAGTATCGCCAATCAGCGTAAGCTGATTGAAGACTATTTAAAGCGGCATCCGGAAATCATCCGAGTACAGGAATTTTGTGATGACGGATTTACCGGAGCAAACTTTGACCGGCCAGACTTTCAGAAAATGATCGAGCAGGTCAAAAAGAAGAAGATCAATTGTATCATCGTAAAAGACCTTTCCCGTTTCGGACGTGATTATATCGAATCGGGAAAGTACATCGAAAAGATTTTTCCTGCACTGGGGATACGATTCATCGCAATCAATGACAACTATGATTCAGCGATGAACCAGCAGGCAGGGAATGAGATCATCCTTCCGTTCAAGAACCTGATCAACGATTCATACAGCCGGGATATTTCCATCAAAGTCCGTTCCAACCTGGACATCAAGAGAAGGAATGGGGAGTTTGTCGGAAATCATGTGGTATATGGATATCAGCGTTCCGAGGAAAACAGGAACCAACTTGTTATCGACAAAACTGCGGCTTTAGTAGTACAGAGTATTTTCCGACTGAAGGTAGATGGCTTCAGCCCGGCGCAGATTGCGGAGAAGCTCAATCAGGACGGCATCCCGTCCCCTTATGAGTACAAGAGACTCAATGGTTCCCGGTACCAGTCAGGCTTTCGAAAGAATGTACAGACGCTGTGGAGTGCAGTAGCAATCTATCGTATCCTGAAAAACGAAATGTATACGGGAACATTGGTGCAGGGAAAGACCTCAACGCCAAACCATAAGATCAAGACCCGGAGCAGAAAAGATCAGTCTGAGTGGATTCGGTCGGAAAATGCCCATGAGGCGATCATTTCCCCGGCCACCTTTGATATGGTGCAGAAACTGATGCTGGAGGACAGCAGGAGTCCTTCTGGGAAAGAAGCTGTCCATCTGTTTTCTGGCAAGATTTTTTGTTCGGATTGCCAGAGCTCTATGGTGCGCAAAAAGTCGAAAGCTCATGGTAGGGAATATGTATACTTTATCTGCAGTTCCAACAAACAGGACAAAGAAGTATGTTCACCGCATCGGATTGCAGAACATACGGTATATGATGCAGTGCTGGCAGTCATTCAGTCACAGGTTGCTTTGGCACTCGATTTGGAAAAGGCACTCAAAGAATTGGACGGTGTTTCCTGGGAACGGCGAGAGCTGGAACGGATTCAGCGAGGAATTGCCCGACAGGAAGAGGTCATCGAATATAACAAGAAGATGAAAGCGATGATCTACGAGGATTTCAAGACAGAAGTGATCACGTTGGATGAATACAAGATATTCAAGGCAGACTGCGACCAGAAAATCAGTGATGCAAACCAGTCCATTACCCGATTGATCGAAAATCGGAACAAGGTGAATTCCGGCCTGACCGGACAGCAGAACTGGCTTTCTCAGTTTCGGGAATACCAGAATATTCAGGAGCTGAACCGCCGCGTAGTGATTCATTTCATCGAAAGGATTGAAGTCACTGCAGAAAAACAGGTTCAGATCACGCTTAATCATGCTGATCAGTTCCGGGCAATTTTGGATTTCTTAAAGGAGTATCAAAAACAGCATCATACAGAGCAGTTGGTTTCGGAGGAGGTGGGATAATTGGCAAGAAGCGGAAAACGCCGGGAACGCTCGGAATTTAAAACAGCCGAGAAGCCGTCCGGCGTCAGGATTTATAAGACAGCAATTTATGTTCGATTGTCGAGAGAGGACAATCTGAGCGGATCTGATTCCATCGAGAATCAGATCGCACTGTTAAGAGACTATATTACTTCCCGTCCTGATCTTAAGCTGGAGGATATTTTCACAGATAACGGCTTTACCGGAACGGATTTTGACAGGCCAGAGTGGCAGCGCCTGATGAGAGAGGTACAGCAGAGGCAGATCAACTGCATCGTGGTAAAAGACCTTTCTCGTCTGGGAAGAAACTATATCGAGACTGGGGAGTTTCTGGAAAAAATCTGTCCTTTCTTTGGGGTCAGGTTTATCGCGGTCAATGACCATTTCGATACGGATACTGCTGAATCCAATGGCCAGTTATCCGTTTCTCTGTCCAATATCATCAATGACTATTATGCCAAGGATATTTCCCGCAAGGTGACTTCGGCTCTGCGAAGCAAGATGGAAAAAGGGGAATATATCGGCTCTTGGGAAAAGTACGGGTACCTGAAATCACCGGAGAATAAAAATCAGTTGGTGATAAATCCGGAAACAGCTCCGGTGGTGCAGATGATATATCAGTGGCGTTGTGAAGGGATGAGCTATATGGGTATCAATAAGAAGCTCAATGATATGAACATCCCTTCTCCGGGTCAGTACAAAGCAGACCGTGGGATTGTTACAAACAACAATCAAAAATCTCGCAGGATTCTCTGGAACAGGCATATGGTCACAGAGATTCTTCGGGATGTTACTTATCTGGGGCATCTGGCACAGAGGAAAACAACACAGTGTCTATATGCCGGGATTCCTTCTACCCGTACAGGGGAAGAGGAGTGGATCATAGTAAAAAATACCCATGAACCGATTATCGAGGCCGAACTGTTCGAGAAGGTTCAGGCAATCAATGAAAAAGCGGCTTCTGCTCAAAAGGCAAACCAAGGGAAATATGCGCATCTCCCCAAAACAGAGAACATCTATGGAAAGAAATTTACCTGTGCAGACTGCGGCTCTGTGATGAAACTGGTACGCTCTTTGAGCACCAAAAGGGATAAGGTGTATTTTACCTTTAAATGCCCTTCTCACGAGGAGCACGGGGTACGAGCTTGTAACCCTAAGCGGATGAGAAAGGCTGACGTGGATGAAGCAGTGCTGTGCAGTATCAAAGCCCAGTTTGATCTGTTTTTGGATTCCCAAAAAGCGATGGAAAGTCTGCTTGATTTAAAAAAGAAGCAGGTCAGAAAGACAGGAAAGTCTGATCAGGTCAGTGAACTCAAGAAACAACTGGAGAAAAAGAAAAGTATCTTTTCCGGATTGTACCGTGATCTGAGAGAAGGACTGATTGATGAGCAGGATTACACGCAGACACGCGAAATTCTGATGGAGGACATCCGCCGGTTGGAACAGCAGATAGCGGAACAGGAGAGCGTAAAAGCAGAATGCGAGAAACTGCTCGAGCAAACAAAGATATGGGAAACACTGATAGAGAAATATTACCATGTACAGCAGATCAGTGCGGAACTTGTGGATGCTATGATCGAGTCCATGGAGATGGACAAGGACAGTTCTCTGAATATCCGATTCAAGCATATGGACAGCTTTCAGGCGGTCCTGGATACAGTCAAAATGCTCAGGAAGGAGGTTGCGTAAGATGAAAAAATGCATCGCAGTGTATCTCCGACTTTCTTTGGAGGATGTAGATAAGAGAACAAACCAAACAAAGGACGAGAGCAACAGTATCGCCGCTCAGCGTCAGCTGATTCAGCGGTATATTGCACTGAATCCTGACCTTGAAGGTTTGCCGCAGATGGAGTTTTGTGATGATGGATTTTCCGGAACCAACTTTGAGCGTCCGGACTTTCAGAGGATGATCGATCTGGTCCGGGATGGACAGATTCAGGTCGTGATTGTCAAAGATCTTTCCCGTTTTGGGCGTGATTATCTGGAAGTCGGCGATTATTTGGAGCATATCTTCCCATTTCTGGGAGTACGGATGATCTCCATCAATGACCATTATGACAGCGAAAACAATCTTGGAAACACAGCTGGCATGGATGTCGCTTTCAAAAATCTGATTTACGACTATTACAGCAAAGACCTTTCAAAAAAGGTAAAATCAGCAATGAGGATGAAACAGAAGGACGGCGGCTATGTTTCCTGCTGTCTGTATGGGTACAAAGTTCTTCCGAAGGAAAAGCACAAAATGGTGATTGACCCTGAAACAGCCCCGATTGTACGACGGGTATTTGAGGATATCATCGCAGGGAAATCGACGACCCAGGTTGCAAGAGAGCTCAATGCAGAGGGTGTCCTCACCCCGATGGAGTATAAGGGAATCCATAGAAAGAATCAGCCAGAGAAGAAAATGCTCTGGACACATCAGCGGATACTGGAAATGCTCGGGAATATAAAATACACCGGCTGCATGGTAAACCATACCCGGGAAAGCAGAAAAATCCGGGATAAAGCAGGGCGGAAAGTCCCGCAAGAGGAATGGATTATCCATGAGAATGCCCATGAAGCAATCGTTTCGATGGAAGAATTTGAAGCGGCAAAAGAAGCTCTGAGAAAGGTGCGTTCCTATCATCGAAAAGGGGAACGGGAGACCTTCCCGTTTTACTGTGCTCACTGCGGCAGAAAGCTCCAGAAAACCTTTGGGAATGATGTTCACTTTTCCTGTATGACACCATACTGGAAGGAAGAAGAACTGGAGTGCCGACAGGTGAGATGGGATAAGACGAAGATTGAGAAGGTGATTCTGGAAACCTTGAAAGCACAGATCGCTGTGATGAATGTCCAGTATCGAAAAAATGCAAAAGAAACGCAGTCCAAAGGAATCAGGCTCAGGCATCGACTCAAATCTCTGAGTGATGAGCTGGCATCTGGTGACAGCCAGAAAGTCCGGAGTTATTTGGATTATCGGGAGGGACGCATTACCAGAGAAGATTTTATCGAGCTTAGAAATCAGCGCGAAAAGCGTGCCAAAGAGCTTCAGCAGGAGATTGCCGAAACCGAAGCAGAATACCAGGTATATCTGGAAGCAGAGGAACAGGCAAAAAAAGAAAGAGCCGCTGCAAAGAAAACAGGTTCCTTAAATGAGAAGGCTCTCAGAAAGATTATGTATGACGCAGTCGAACGGGTAAATTTTGTGGACAATAAAAATATTGAGATTGTCTGGAAGTTTCAAGATTTTTTTCGATTGGCATCATGAATAAGCAATTCCATATTTGTGCAAAATAACATGTTTTGGTCTTATAATCACACAATGGGTAAGGCAGAAAATCAGTTTTTTCGGTATTCCCGAAAGCTCATAAAAGCGCATGATAAAATGGCTTTTGGGAAACCGAAAATTTTTTAGGAACTTAGTTGACACAATCAGATGACCTGGGACGTGTGGTTATTCCAAAGGAAATCCGCCGTACACTGCGCATTCGGGAAGGTGATCCTCTGGAAATTTTTACAAGCAACGATGGAGAAGTTATCTTTAAAAAGTATTCCCCAATTGGAGAACTTTCTTCCTTTGCGGGACAGTACGCCGAAATTCTCCATAAAACAACGGCAAAGCCGGTTCTTGTCTGCGACCGTGACCATGTGGTTTCGGTTTCCGGTGTGCCGAAAAAGGAATTGTTGGAGAGAAGAATTTCCCCGGCTTTGGAAGAAATGATTGAGCAGAGAAAGAGCTTTGTCCTGGGAAATGACGGCAATAAGCTGTTTCCGGTGGAAGGCGTGGAAAAAACAGCTCTGGTTGCATACCCGATCATCTCAGCAGGAGATGTCTGCGGTGCAATCCTTTTCTTAAACGATGGGGAACAGGATGTTCCGAGCGAAGCAGAGGAAAAACTGCTTCAGGCAGCAGCCGGATTTCTGGGAAAACAAATGGAAGAGTAAAGTATGTTTGAAAAAGTTTTCCCATACAAATGATTTTCTCTAAAAACAGCGACCTTGTGTGTGGCCGCTGTTTTTGTTTTTTGTAAAATAAAATCCAGACAATTGACGAAAAGAGATATTTTGTTATAATAAAATCAGAAAAACACATCCCCTGACGAACGAAAGGAGAAAGAGAATGGATTTACAGGAAATCATGCAGCAGCATACCTTTGCTGTTTTGGGCGACACCTTAAATGAAGAAAAATATGCCTATAAAATTAAACATGCTCTGTTGGAAAAAGGATACACCGTTTATGCAGTAGGAAAAGAACTTGCATCCATTAACGATATTCCAGATGATATTGATATTATCGACCTTTGTATCCATCCAGTGAAGGGACTTAAACTTTTACAGGAATGCAAAAAGAATTTTAAATGTATTGTCATTCAGCCAGGTGCTTCCGATGAGGCGCTTCTTTCCTATTTAAATGAAAACAACATGCCGTACATTGATGGCTGTCTTTTGGTCGGTTTAAAATTGTATACAGAATAAAGAAAAAGGACAGCGGAAAGCTGTCCTTTTTTGGGGTGGAGAGGAAAAAGAACTGGAAAAGCTGTCTTGACAGGGAAAAGCAGCTTTTATATACTTGATTTGTGCCTGTAAAAATATAACAGAAATGACAGGAAAAGGCGTTTTGCTCGTCTTTGCAGATGGGAGAATAGACAATATGTATACATATCACTCACTGGAACATGTTTCTGATCAGATTATCACGGAATGTTTTAATCTGGCATTTTCCGATTATGAGCTGCCGATGCATCTGACAGAGGAGATACTCCGCTTAATTTTTACCAAGAGCTGTGTGGACAAAAAATATTCTTTCGGAGCTTTTTGTCGGGATGAGCTTGTGGGTTTTATTTTTAACTCATGTAGTGTACAGAATGGAGAAAAGGTTGTCTTTGATGCGGGAACAGGAGTGGTACCAGCCCACAGAGGAAAGCGGGTTTTCAGTGACCTTTTTGAGTATGCCTGGGAGAAACTGAAAAAAGCAGGATATCAAAGGTATTATCTGGAAGTCTTGCAGGAAAACAAAAAGGCAATTTCGGCGTATCAAAAGAAGGGATTTCAGGAGACAAGGGAATTTTCTGTTTTGCGCTCGCCGACTGATCTTCTGAATTTGTCTTCTGAAAAGGTTGAGAGAGCGAGCTTTAGTGACTTTTTAAAGCTGGATATCACAAAGTGCTACTGCCCGAAACCTTGCTATGAGCACAGTATGGAGATTTTAACTGCAAATCCGCAATTATATCAGGCAATGTATCTTGAGCAGGATGACAAGGTGTCAGCTTTTTGTGTCTTCACGCCAAATAACGGCAATCTTGTTTATGTTGGTTACCGTGGTAAAGAAGACTTAAAAACAGTGCTGGAACACCTGATGTCAAACTTTGCAGGCTTTACGGTAAAAAATATTGATCGGAAAGAAACAGAACTTTTGTCTTTGCTGGCTGATCTTGGATTTGAGGAACTGACAAGGCAGTTTGAGATGGAAAAGGAATTTTAGAATAAAACGGAGGAATGTTCATGATTCCGAACAGGGAATGGATTCGGCAATGGGTGGAAAAAAGACCGGGATTAAGCAGTCAGGTGGATTTGGAACGATATTTTACACAACTTCGAATCGCAGGAAATTCCATCGAGGTAGCGCGGATTGGAATGTGTTCTGTTCCAAGCGGAGAACTGCTGGTTCGTGACCCAATCCGTTATTTATCCAATCGAGAGGAACTTCCCTATTTTGTGACGTCACCGGTGGGAATCTATCCGCTGGAAGTCGCTTTTACCCGCACAGAAGATGGAGACATTCTCTATCTTGCGGTGCGGCTTCGGTTTAACTATCGTCCGGCAGTGCATTTTGAGCAGGCACTGACCGGTGAAGAGGAGATTGAAAGCTTTGACGGCGGCTTTTATGGCTTTTTCAGTGAAAGCGGTCTGGGATGTATCTGCGATGAATTAAGCCATCAGGCATTCTGTGATTTTGTAGAAAAGTGGCGGCAAGAACATCCAGATGGAAGATTGTACAGTGACTATTTTGGACCTTTATTTGAACAAAGCAGAATCTCTTCTCCGGAAATCCAGAACGAGGGCGGCAGCTTTTTAAACTGGACCGTTCCGGGAACGTCATACCGCATCCCAATGTTCCAGACCGGATGGGGAGAAGGACAGTATCCGGTATACTGGGGACAGGATGAAGAGGGCAGAGTCTGTCAGCTGGTAGTCTGGTTTGTAGATCTGGAAGAAGGAGAAAATCCAGAGGAAGCATTTGATATCCACACAAACCTGTCTGTACTGGAACCAGTGCAGGAAGGATGGAAAGGAAGAGTTCGTCTGCGGGATTGGGAAGGATTCTTTGAAGCAGAAGACAGCTACCCGCTTTTGGTGTGCTCTGATGTGAAGAGTGAAGAAGAAGCGGAGATTGCCTGCGAAAAACTGCTGACCCAGCAGTATGCGGCTTTGGATGTTATGATGACAGCACTGCTTGACCGTTACCCGATTATGCAGTTGGAATATGGACACACCATGGCGGACAATGCTCCAGAAATGCCAAACGTTCTGGATAAAAACGATTTTTCAGCACTGCTGTATCCAAAAAGAATCGTATTTAACCCAAATCAAAATACCATTGCGGCGGCATTTTCCTGCACTTGGGATACTGAAAATGGTTTTGCGGCAATTGTGCGGGGAGAAACCTTGGTGGAAATGGGAAATGAAACATTAGTTCCAGAATGGCAAACAGAGCAGAAATCAGAACCCGATCAGGAACAAGAGGAATCAGAGTTGACGGAATAGAGAATAAGAGGTGCTGAGTATGACAGAAGGAAAAGAGCTTCGTACAGTAGCAAAGATATTTTATCAATCATCAGTCTTTTTTGTGCGGTGGCTGATGCTTGCGGCAGTGGTGGGCAGCATTGTTGGTGTGATGGGTGTTTTGTTTCACTTTTCGGTAGAGAAAGCGACAGAACTTCGGACAGAGTTTCCGTGGCTTTTATATCTGCTTCCGTTGGGCGGTGTACTGATTGCTTTGCTGTATCAAAAAAGCGGTATGGCAAAGGACATGGGAACCAACACCATCATTGAGGCAGTTCGTGGGGAGCATCCGCTGCGGATGCGTACAGCACCGCTGATCTTTGTCAGCACCGTTATCACCCACCTGTTGGGCGGCTCTTCGGGCAGAGAAGGCGCAGCATTGCAGATTGGCGGCAGTATGGGAGCCAGACTTGCTGACTGGATGGACCTTGACCAGAAGGAACACCAGATGATGATTATGTGTGGGATGAGTACCTGCTTTGCAGCTCTGTTTGGAACACCGCTGACTGCGACCATCTTTGCAATTGAGGTGGTCAGTGTCGGTGTTATGCACTATGCGGCACTGGTTCCATGTGTGCTGGGAGCGTTGATCGGTTATGGAATTGCGCAGATTTTTGAAGTGGCTCCGACTGCATTTGTGATTCAGAATGTACCTCAGCTGGGACTTGCTTCCACAGTACAGGTCATTGTTTTGTCCATCCTGTGTGCGGTGCTCAGCGCAATTTTCTGCATCAGCATGCATGCAACAGGAAAGCTTTATAAAAAATATATCAGCAATGCAGCGCTTCGGGCAGCTGTCGGCGGTGTACTGGTAATCCTTCTGACCTTACTGGTTGGAAACAGAGATTATAACGGTGCCGGAATGGATGTTATTACCCGCGCCATGGCTGGGGAAGCGGACTGGTGTGCTTTTTTGCTGAAAATCCTCTTTACAGCAGTGACGCTGGGAGCAGGATTTAAGGGCGGCGAGATTGTTCCGACCTTCTTTATTGGAGCAACCTTTGGCTGCGTGGTTGGCCCTTTGCTCGGACTCGACCCATCTTTTGCGGCAGCAGTGGGATTGATCGCACTGTTCTGCGGTGTCATCAACTGTCCGGTTGCTTCCTTTACTCTGGCGGTTGAACTGTTTGGCGGGGACGGCGTAATCTTTTTTGGAATTGCCAGCGCAATCGGCTATATGTTCTCGGGCTATTATGGTTTGTACAGCGGACAGAAGATCGTTTATTCCAAGCTCGAGACCAAGTTTATTGACGTGCACACAAAATAGTGCGTTCTATCTAACTGCTATCCTGCATAAAGTGTATCAGAGAAAAAGGCAGGTGAACGGGTATGATATGCCGCATCAACGATTTTAAATATAAGGATGTTATCAGCTCCAGCGATGGGGTCAGACTTGGCTTTGTCGGGGATGTGGAGCTGGATACCCAAAATGCCGCGCTGACTGCCATTGTCATTCGCGGCAGATATCGTCTGTTTGGACTGCTTGGCAGGGAAGAGGATACGGTCATTCCATGGGAGGATATCGAGGTGATTGGGGAGGATACCATTCTGGTCACCTGCCGACCTTCCCATACAAGGAAAACAAGGCGTCTGCGAGGCTAGTTTTTGTTTAGCTCAGACAAAAAGAAGGCAAAATGAAAACAGGATAGGTGCACAACGGCAAAAGCGTAAAAAACCTTTTAAAAAAGCCGAAAAATCCCTTGCAATTTTAAAAATCCTCTGGTATAATGTTCGGGAACGGCAAAAAAGAGCAGGAAAGCTCTGCCGTATCTTAATAACACACGTTTCGAATTGACCGGATGGTGCCGACAGGCAAACCTGTGTTTTACACGGGCAGGATGTTCACCGGCCCATTGGTGAATATTCTTCGGAATTCCGGTAAAGCGTTCGAGACGGAGGTTTAACCTTAAGGAGGACTTTAACATGGGCGTAGTATCTATGAAACAGCTGCTCGAAGCAGGCGTACACTTTGGTCACCAGACCCGCAGATGGAATCCTAAGATGGCAAGATACATCTTCACAGAAAGAAACGGTATCTACATCATCGATCTGCAGAAAACCGTTAAAAAACTCGAAGAAGCTTACATGTTCGTTCGCGATGTAGCTGCTAACGGCGACAACGTACTGTTCGTTGGTACCAAAAAACAGGCTGGCGAATCCATCAAAGAAGAAGCAGAGCGTGCAGGTGCACACTATGTTAACGCTAGATGGCTGGGCGGTATGATGACAAACTTCAAGACCATCCGTCGCAGAATCCAGAGACTGGAACAGCTCCGCAAAATGCAGGAAGATGGTACTTTCGATCGCCTGCCAAAGAAAGAAGTAGGTAAACTCGAGCTCGAAATCGAAAAGCTCGAAAAATACCTCGGCGGTATCAAAACTATGGACAAGCTGCCAGGCGCACTGTTCATCGTTGATCCAAGAAAAGAAAGAATCGCAGTTGCTGAAGCTAAGAAACTGGGCATTCCGCTGGTTGCTATCGTTGACACAAACTGTGATCCAGACGAAATCGACTATGTAATTCCAGGTAACGACGATGCTATCCGTGCAGTAAAACTGATTGCTGGCACAATGGCAGACGCTATCATCGAAGGCAGACAGGGCGCTCAGAACGCTGAAGAAGCTGCTGACGAAGAAGAAAAAGACGCTGAATAATTAAACGTCGGATAAAGAAAAATACCTCCCGACAGATCCCTCTGCCGGGAGTTTTTCCGAAAGGGATGTCCTGTCGGGACTTTTTTTCGGACTCAATTTTAATTTGGAGGAATTTGACATGGCATTTACAGCTCAGGACGTAAAAACACTGCGTGAAATTACTGGCTGCGGCATGATGGAGTGCAAAAAAGCACTGACAGAGGCTGACGGCGATCAGGACAAAGCAATCGAACTGCTCCGCGAAAGAGGTCTGGCTGCTGCTGCTAAAAAAGCAAGCCGTATCGCTGCTGAGGGCGTTGTTAAAGCATATGTTGATGAAGCTAAGAAAGTTGGCGTTGTAATCGAAGTTAACGCTGAAACAGACTTCGTTGCAAAGAACGCTGAGTTCCAGGCATTTGTTGACACCTGCGCTAAAACTGTTGTTGAAGCAAATCCTGCTGACGTTGAAGCACTCAACGCATGCAAAGCAGTTGGCAGCGAGATGACTATCTCTGAACTGACAACTGAAAAAATCCAGACCATCGGTGAAAACATCAAGATCAGACGTTTCGCTCGTTACGAAGGTGCAGTTGCTACCTACATCCATGCAGGCGGCAGCATCGGCGTTATGGTTAAATTCGATACTGATGTAGCTGACAAAGAAGGCTTTGCAGAATACGGCAAAGACGTTGCAATGCAGGTTGCTGCTGCAAACCCAAGCTACCTCACCGAAGCAGAAGTTCCTGCTGAAGTTCTCGAAAAAGAAAAAGAAATCCTCAAAGTTCAGGCTATCAACGAAGGCAAACCAGAAGCTATCGCTGAAAAAATGGTTCAGGGTAGAATCAAGAAATTCTACAAAGAAAACTGCCTGATCGATCAGGAATTCATCAAAGACGGCGATCAGACCATCAAATCTTACACCGATGCAAAAGCAAAAGAACTCGGCGGCAAGATCGAAATCGTTTCCTTCGTACGTTTCGAAAAGGGCGAAGGTATCGAAAAGAGAGCTGACGACTTCGCAAGCGAAGTTGCAAGCATGATGAAATAAGAACAGTTGATAAAACTGTTTTAAGATAGGGTACAAGTTTTTTCAGGGCTTGTACCCTGTTTTTCTGTACAGGAATTTTATACGGAATTTTTCTGTATAAAAGAGCTGTTTTTAGACATTATTTCTGTAATAAGGGATAAAGGGTCTTTACATCGGGAAAAAGTTACGGTAAAATAGGAGATATAGTAAGATTCTGAACAAAACTGTCCGACAGGACGGTCAAACAGGGCAGAGACCCGGGAAAATATATTGGGAGTGAAAAATATGTATAAGCGCGTGCTTATCAAACTCAGCGGTGAAGCTCTTGCAGGAGACAAAAAAACAGGACTGGATAACGAGACTGTCCACAAAATCTGCTCCAGCATCAAGAAAATCTATGATCTTGGAACAGAGATTGCAATCGTTGTCGGCGGCGGCAACTTCTGGAGAGGCCGCAGCAGCGGAGACATGGACCGCACCAGAGCAGACCACATCGGAATGCTTGCAACTGTTATGAACTCGCTGGCTCTGGCGGATGCACTGGAACAGGCTGGCTGTGATGTTCGTGTACAGACAGCAATCGCAATGCAGCAGGTTGCAGAACCTTATATCCGCAACCGTGCAGTTCGTCACCTGCAGAAAAACAGAGTAGTCATCTTTGGATGCGGAACCGGTAACCCGTTCTTCTCCACCGATACTGCAGCAGCTCTGCGTGCAGCAGAAATCGATGCGCAGATCATCCTGAAAGCAACCATGGTTGATGGCGTTTATGACAGCGACCCACACAAGAATCCGAACGCAGTTCGCTACCAGACCATCTCTTTTGACGAAGTTTTGGCAAAACAGCTTGCCGTTATGGATATGACTGCATTTTCCATGTGCCGTGACAACAAGATTCCAGTTTTGGTGTTCAGCCTGGAAGATCCGGACAATATTCTGCGCGCAGTAAAACAGGAAAACATCGGCACGCTTGTAAAATAACGAATCTGATAAATTTTTTTGCCGTTTTCGGCAGAACGGAGGCAATTTATGAAAGCACAGTATAAAGAGATCGAAGAAAAAATGAATAAAACCCTCGATTCCCTGTACAGAGAATTTGGCACTATCCGTGCTGGCAAAGCCTCTCCATCTGTACTGGATCGTGTAACCGTTGATTACTATGGTGCAGCTACTCCAATCCAGCAGCTTGCTACTATTTCCACCTCTGATGCAAGAACTTTGGTTATTCAGCCATGGGATAAATCCACACTGAAACTGATCAACAAAGCAATCCAGGCTTCTGATATCGGTATCAACCCAACCGATGATGGTTCCGTAATCCGTCTGGTATTCCCAGCTCCAACCGAAGAACGCCGTAAAGAGCTGTGCAAACAGGTTTCCAAAGATGGCGAAAGTGCAAAGGTTGCAATCCGCAATATCCGTCGTGAAGCAGTAGATAAACTGAAAGCTCAGAAGAAAGCAAACGAAATCTCTGAGGACGATCTGAAAGATGCTGAAAAGGATGTTCAGGATCTGACCGATAAATACGTAAAACAGATCGAAAAAGCAGTAAAAGAAAAAGAACAGGAAGTTATGTCCCTGTAAGACGGCACCGCAGACAGTGCAGCGCCAGGCATCGCTTTGCGGTGCCTGGCTTTTTAAAAAGATAGGAGAAAACAAGGATGGCAAACAATCAGCCTTGCAGAGAGGATCTTCCTGAGCATATTGGCATTATTATGGACGGCAACGGTCGATGGGCAAAAAAAAGAGCGCTGCCGCGCAAATATGGTCATCGGGAAGGAGCAAAGGCGTTTCGTAAAATTGTGGAATACTGTGATAAGATCGGTCTTCATTATCTGACCGTTTACGCATTTTCCACCGAAAACTGGAAACGTCCAAAAGATGAGGTGGATTCGATCATGCAGCTGCTGGAGCAGTATATTGATGAAGCCTTCGATCATAAAAATGAAAGTGATGGCGTTCGCACCAAGTTTATTGGGGATATGAGCGCTTTGAGTCCTGTTCTTCAGGAAAAAATAAAGAGAATTGAAGCTTTGGGAGAGGGAAAGAGTGGGCTCCTTGTCAATGTTGCCCTTAATTATGGCGGCAGACATGAGTTGGTTCATTCTATGCGTGCTCTGGCAGAAATGGTGCGCGAGCAAAAGATCGCTCCGGAGGAAATTGATGAAGCGATGGTAAGCGATCATCTTTATACTGCGGGGCAGCCGGATCCGGATCTGATTATCCGTCCAAGTGGAGAAGAAAGATTATCAAACTTTCTGATCTGGCAGGCGGCTTACTCGGAATTTGTGTTTATGGATGTGCTTTGGCCTGATTTTAAACCGGAGCATTTGGAGGAAGCAATTCGGATTTTTAATCAAAGACACAGACGCTTTGGCGGTATATAACTGTGGATTGTGTATGGATGAAAAGAATATCTTTGCGGTAGACAACATATTCTGAAATTATCCAGTCATAAAATCAGGAAGATGAATGGAGAGGTTTTCGTGAAAACACGAGTGATTTCTGCTGTTGTTGGAATCATACTGCTGATTATTGTGCTCAATTTTTTTCAGACTCCCGTGCTGAATCTGGCAATCATGGTGATTGCCCTGATTGCGATGCATGAATTTTTAACGGCAACCAAAATTAACCATAACAAGCTTCTGTCAGCAGTAACATATTTAGTAGCTGCCGCATTTCCTTTTGTTCCGATGCAGAGGGAAATGAACCTGCTGCCGGTGTTTCTGCTGCCGTACATTGCGCTGCTGTTTTTAATTTTGCTTCGCACTCACCAGGATACCCGGGTGGAAGATATTGCGCTTATTTTCATGATGAGCATTGGAATCCCGCTGTCTCTTTCGGCAGCAATTTATTTAAGGGATAATAACGGGCAGGCACTGGGAATGTTCTACCTGCTGCTTGCTCTGTTCTGCGCATGGTTCAGTGATACCGGTGCATACTTTACAGGAAAAGCCTTTGGCAAGCACAAGCTTTGTCCTCTGGTCAGCCCGCACAAGACGGTGGAAGGACTGATTGGCGGCCTGATAACCTGTATTGTATTAAATCTTCTGGCAGCGTTCTGTTATGAAAAAGTTTGTGCTGCAATGGGAGTTATCATTGATGTAAATTTTCTGCGCTTAATTCTGATTTCTCCTTTTGCTTCGCTGATTAGCGTGCTGGGAGATTTGAGCTTTTCGATGATTAAGCGCCAGTTCCAAATCAAGGATTTTGGAAAAATTATGCCGGGACATGGCGGTGTGCTGGATCGCTTTGACAGCGTTCTGTTTACATTGCCGTTTATCTATGCGACCACATTGTGCTTTCCAGTGTGTCAAATTGTTGCGTAGGGCAGCAACTGCATGGTGCAGCAAGTGCATTATGCAGCATAAGGAATTGTCAAGGTGCTTTTTTAGAGAATTTTTCTCATAGAAAAGCACCTTTCTGTGTAAAGGGCAATTTCTACATGATATCAAACGTTCCCACACAGCTTTTTCCTTCAGAAAAAGAGATTTTTTATCGGAAAAAGCTGGAACAGTGATATTTTTTTCTGGATTTTAACAAAACGGCAAAAAATATATGTTATACTAACACAAGTATATTGACCTGCCGGATAAAAGAGGGATGAAATGGAAAAGATAATTTCGATTCTGGGTTCGACCGGTTCCATTGGAACACAGAGCCTGACCGTCTGCAAAAAGATGGGTTATCGTGTTAAAGCAATCACAGCGCACAGCAACTGGAAGCTGATGGAGGAGCAAATCCGGCAGTTTAATCCGGAGAAAGCTGTGCTGACAGATATGGAAGCCGCACAAAAGCTCAAAGAGGCTGTTTCTGACACTGCAACAACCGTTCTTTCGGGAATGGATGGTGTGCTGGAAGTAGCTTCCGACCCGCAGCAGGATACCGTTATCAATGCACTGATGGGAGTTGCAGGATTAAAGCCTACCGTCTGCGCAATTGAGGCAGGCAACAATGTTGCACTGGCAAACAAGGAGACACTGGTAGCGGGTGGAAAACTGGTCACCGAACTGGTGAAGAAAAAAGGTGTACTGCTTACCCCAATTGACAGCGAACATTCCGCAATCTTCCAGTGCCTTCAGGGCAATGAAAGCAAAAGTGTAAAACGCTTGATTATCACCGCTTCGGGAGGTCCGTTCTACGGAAAGACCCGCAGTGAACTTGCAGGGATCAAAAAGGAGCAGGCACTCAAGCATCCAAACTGGAGCATGGGAGCAAAGATCACCATCGATTCCTCCACTTTGATGAACAAAGGCCTGGAGTTTATTGAAGCAATGTGGCTGTTTTCCATGCCGCCGGAAAAGATTGATGTTGTGGTTCATCCACAGAGCATCATTCATTCGATGGTGGAGTATGTTGATGGCTCGGTGATGGCACAGATGGGCGCACCGGATATGATGATTCCAATTCAGTATGCACTGACCTGGCCGCACCGCTATGAATCTCCGGCAAAACATCTGGATCTGCTTTCCTGTGGAGACCTCACCTTTAAAAAGCCGGATACTGAGACCTTTACCTGTCTTGCTGACTGCATCGAGGCAGCAAAGCGCGGAGGACTGTATCCTTGTGTATTAAATGGTGCAAACGAAGAAGCAGTATCCCTTTTCCTGCAGGATAAAATTGGTTATCTTGATTTGTTTGACGCAGTCAGACAGGCGCTTGATCACTTCGATCTTGGGGATTACAACAGCGTCGAAGAGGTGCTGGAAGCTGACCGGAAGGCAAGAGAATTTGTAAGGAAAACATTCACCAGATAATCTGGAAATAAAAATAGAGGATCGGAGGGATTTAATGAACCTGATTGTAACGATTCTGTTGGCAATTTTAATTTTTGGTGTCATTATTATGATCCATGAGCTGGGCCATTTTCTGACGGCAAAGGCGGTTGGTATCCGTGTGCCGGAATTCTCCATCGGTATGGGGCCACAGCTGTGCCACTTTACAAAAGGGGAGACCAAGTATACGCTGCGACTGTTTCCAATCGGGGGATATGTTGCGATGGAAGGCGAAGACGAGGAAAGCTCGGATGATCGGGCATTCTGCAACAAAAAGCCATGGCAGAAAATTCTGGTAATCGCAGCCGGAGCAACCATGAACCTGATTCTGGGATTTTTGATTATGCTGGGAATTGTGTGCTCCAGACCGGTCGTCAGCAGCACACAGATCAGCTATTTTGACCCATCCGCGGTCAGCAGCGAGCAGCTGCAGCTGGGAGATGAAATCCTCAAGATCAATGATTATAAAGTTCATACAGCAAACGACCTCATCTATGCCTTTTTAGATGTTGGAACTGATCCGGTACAGATTACCGTTCGACGGGACGGAGAGGTCATCACATTGGAAGATGTTCCGTTTGCCTACGAAGAGGTAGAAGGCCAGACCATTGTGCAGCTGGATTTTAAGGTTGCAGGCAAAGAAAAGACACCGCTTCTGGTGCTCAAGGAATCCTGGTATATGACCACCGGCGTTGTGAAGGAAGTATGGGTATCTTTTGGGAAGCTCATTACCGGACAGTTCCAGATGAACCAGCTCGCTGGACCAGTTGGTGTAACCCAGATGATCGGCGAAGTTGCTTCTACCAGGGATTACTCCAGCATCTTTTTGATGACAGCATTCATTACCATCAACATTGGTGTATTTAATCTGCTGCCGCTTCCGGCACTGGATGGAGGCAGACTGATGTTTTTGTTGCTGGAGCTTCTGAGAGGAAAACCGGTTCAGGCAAAATATGAGGGATATGTTCATGCAGCAGGTTTGTTCCTGCTGATGGGTCTGATGTTGTTTGTTACCTTTAACGACATTATCCGTCTGATCAAAGGATAAAAGGATAAGGAGAAACAAAGATGAACGAAAACCGAAGAAAATCAAAACAGATTTCGGTGGGGAAATTAAAGATGGGCGGAGACGCACCAATCAGTATTCAGTCGATGCTCAACACACCGGCAGAAGATTTTGAAAAGAGTGTGGAACAGGCAAAACGTCTGGAAGCTGCTGGTTGTGAGATTATCCGTGCCGCAATTCCCAACATGGAATCGGTCAAATTGATTGAGCACTTAAAGAACGCTGTTTCAGTTCCGATTGTAGCAGACATCCATTTTGACTACCGTCTGGCTCTGGAAGCAGTTGCGGCGGGTGTTGATAAGGTGCGCATCAATCCGGGCAATATCGGAGATGAGGACCGTGTCCGTCAGGTAGTGCAAAGCTGCAAACAGCACAATGTGCCGATTCGTGTCGGGGTTAACTCCGGCAGTCTGGAAAAGCACATCTTGGCAAAATACGGTCATCCGACTGCACAAGCCATGGTGGACAGCGCTCTGTACCATACTTCTCTGATTGAAAAATTCGACTATGACCAGATTGCAATTTCCATCAAGTCTTCCAATGTACAGACCATGATCGAAGCGTACCGTCTGGCAGCACAGCAATGTGATTATCCGCTTCATCTGGGTGTGACCGAAGCAGGAACTGCACGGATGGGATTGATCAAATCGGCAGTCGGCATCGGTTCTCTGCTGTGTGATGGTATCGGGGATACCATCCGTGTTTCACTGACCGATGATCCGGTCAATGAAGTTTATGCGGCAAGGGATATCCTCAAATCCATCGGTCTGCGCAAGGAAGGAATCACCTTTGTTTCCTGTCCAACCTGCGGAAGAACCAAGATTGACCTGATTGGTCTGGCACAGCAGGTAGAGGAACGGCTCAAGGACTGCAAGGCAAACCTTACTGTAGCGGTAATGGGATGTGCGGTCAATGGTCCGGGGGAAGCAAGGGAAGCCGATATCGGTATTGCCGGCGGAGACGGATGTGCTATCCTTTTCCAGAAGGGTGAGATCATCCGAAAAATTCCGGAGGATCAAGTCGTGGAAGAACTGGTTCGGGAAGTAGAAAAATTAGCATTACATAAGGAAGGTTAGAACAAATGGCTCAGAAAAAGAACGATATGAAAAAACCGCTTATTATCCTGGCAGTTGTGCTGGTTGCAGCGCTGCTTGCATTTTTGATCTATGATGAAGTAAAAACAGGCGGCTATGTAAAGGAACTCAATCAGGCAATCAACAATACTTATGACCTCCAGGCAGGAAGTGCTGTTGGCCACACCTATAACTACGCACAGGATGATGAGGAAAACTCCAGCGAAGTAGTTCGTAAGGCAGACTTTGTCCGCAGTGACGATGGAATTACCTTCCATGAACAGACAGGCAACGAAGATGGCACTGCGCTGGTTTCGGATGTTTTCCTGAGACCGGGAGAATATTACTATCTGGGCGAGGATGCAAAATGGGTCCGCAACGAGATCGAGGAAGGACTGGATACCCGTCCATACAGCATGTCCGGTATTTCCAGAGAGGTTTCTTCGTCCCAGTATAAACGAGTAAAAGAGGTTCCAATTCCAGAAGGCTTTGAAGGCGATAAAGCTTATCAGGTTGTTCTGACCCGTCAGTGGATCATTTCCAACTATCAGGGTGATGGCGGCGAACCGCTGGATGGCAGCATTGTTTATGTCATCGAGTATGATGGTGAAACTCCTTATGTAACACAGGTAGACCAGCTTCTGAACATCCGTGTTACCGATGAAGAAGGAAACAAATCGGTTCAGGTAGTGGAAGAAGTAAGCCAGTTTACCAGAGGAACTACCGCAGATGGCGGCGATGTACAGAGTGCACTGGATACCTTCTATAAAGAAAACATCGAAGGCAACTATGTAGAAGCAGCAGACCTGGAAGCAGAATCTACCGATTCGGACGCTCAGACAGAAGATGATCTGACCGTAGGCTCTTCCGGTGAAGAAATGACTGTTGGTTCTTCCGAAGAATAAGAAAAAACAAGAGCTGATCCGTGCTTTGGGCGCGGGTCAGCTTCTGCCTGTTTTTGGAAAGTAATTTTCCAATGGATTGTGGGAGAACGATTTTGAGAGCAAAGAGGAGGAAAAAGCGTGAACCGTTTTGCAGATGTTTTTCGTCCATTTTTGGAAGGAAATGTCGCGCGGGAACTGTTGGAGGCACCGATCCATCATATTGATGCCAAGCGGGAAAAACGGCAGATTACAGTTGAGCTTCATCCGGAAAAAAGAATCCCGCCAAAAGAGATTTTGAAGGTGGAGCAGCAGATCAAAAAGGTGGCAGATCTTGCACTGTTTGAGATTATGACCCGTTATCGCCCGGAACTGTTCTGCTGTGAGTCGATGGAAGATATCCTGCATGAGTTAAGAAAAAGAGGATATCCGGCAAACGGAATCTTTGAGGGAAGCGATCCGAAGATCGAGCAGGATTGTTTGACCATCCATCTTCGCCATGGAGGCTATAACCTGATTCAGGAAAGTGGCTGTGACCAGGCAATCAAGAGGGTAATTTCTGAAAAATACGGGCTTTCGTTGGATGTAAAATTCGATGGCGTCCTTTCACTGGACGAAAATCAACCGGAATATCAGGAAATTATCGGAAAGCCAAGCATGACGCCGGAGCAGAAGAAGGCATTTGACCGACCCAAGGATGCACCGAAACCATCGAAATCAAAACAGGAAAGTATTTCCAAAGAACCGGGAAAGGTTCAGTTTGACTGTACAGACCTTCCATTTGTGGAGGACAGCGCCATCATCATTTTGGGAAAACCAATCAAGGAACGCCCGATTCCACTGAACGAAGTGACAGGAGAAACCGGACTGACCACAGTATGGGGAGATATTGTCCGCAAAGAATCGGTCACTTCCAAGGACGGAAAGTGGGAGATTTATTCCATCGATATTACCGATTATACCAGCTCCAACACGCTAAAACTGATTCAGTCAAGCGATAAAAAGGAAGCAATTGAGGAATTAAAAGAAGGTAATACCCTGATTGTCCGAGGAGATGCTGCATTTGACAAGTATGAGCATGATGTTACCATCCGACCAAATGCCATTACCATGGTCAAGAAGAAGAAAAAGACAGATGATGCGCCAGTCAAACGTGTCGAGCTGCACCTGCACTCCAATATGTCTACCATGGATGGAATGAATGGCTCGGCAGACCTTGCAAAGATGGCTCATGACTGGGGACACCGCGCTATGGCAATCACCGATCATGGCGTTGTGCAGGGATTCCCGGATGCCATGTATGCTTCGGAGGGCTGGAAGGATTTCCGCATGATCTATGGTGTCGAAGCTTACTTTGTCAACGATATGGTATCGGCGGTCAAGGGAAACAGAAAGCAGAATTTCGATGGAGAGTTTATCGTTTTCGACCTGGAGACGACCGGACTTTCGGCGAATCAGGAGCGCATTACCGAAATCGGTGCGGTGAAGGTCAAAAATGGCGAGATCATCGATGTTTTCAATACCTTCGTAAATCCGGAGCGCCATATCCCGGAAAAAATTACCTCGCTCACCGGAATTACCGATGCGATGGTCAAGGATGCACCGCTGGAAGCAGAAGCTTTGCAGATGTGGGAAGCCTTCTGTCCAAAGGATACGGTTTTGGTCGCACACAATGCAGACTTTGACTGTTCCTTCATGAGTGCAGCCTATGCGCGCCAGAAAAAGAACTTTAAGCATACCTATATCGATACGGTGACCATTTCCCGTTCGCTCTATCCATCCTTAAAGAATCACAAACTGGATACCGTTGCAGAACATCTGAAAGTAGGGGACTTTAATCACCACCGTGCCTGCGATGATGCGGATATACTGGCAAAAATCTTTATCCGAATGATGGAGGATATGCGCCGCGACAGCAAGATTGACTGCATCGAAAAGATCAATACCGCTTTGGTTGGAGCAGACCCAAGACAGCTCAAATACTATCATCAGATTCTGCTGGTCAAAAACCAGATGGGACTGAAAAATCTGTATCAGCTGGTTTCGATGTCCCATTTAAACTACTTTAAAAAGCGTCCGCTTATCCCGAAAAGCGAACTGATCAAACACAGAGAAGGACTGCTTGTCGGAAGCGCGTGCGAAGCGGGCGAGCTGTTCCGCGCAATTGTAGCGGGAAAAAGCTGGAATGAGCTGTGCCGGATTGCAAGCTTTTATGATTATCTGGAAGTTCAGCCAATTGGAAACAATGAGTTTATGATGCACAACGGAACTGTTAAGAGTATCCGCGAATTGCAGGAGTTTAACAAGACCGTCATCAAGCTGGGTGATAAACTGGGAATCCCGGTTGTTGCGACCGGAGACGTTCATTTTATGCGCAAGGAGGATGCGATCTTCCGCGCTATTCTGATGGCAGGTCAAGGATTTAAGGATGCCGACAATCAGCCGCCGCTTTACTTACATACCACCCAGGAAATGCTGGATGAATTTTCCTACCTGCCGCCGGAAAAAGCGTATGAGATCGTTGTTACCAACACCAACATGATTGCGGATATGATTGAAGAGGTTCGTCCGTTCCCGAATGGAACCTACACCCCAACCATCGACGGGGCAGAGGAGGATCTTCGAAACCGTACCTGGAAACGAGCGAAGGATTGGTACGAATTTGAAGGCAAAATTCCGGATGTTGTGTCAAATCGTCTGACCAAAGAGCTGGAATCCATTATTTCCAACGGATTTGCGGTATTGTATGTTATCGCACAGAAACTGGTTTCCAAGTCGGAGTCGGACGGCTATCTGGTCGGTTCCCGAGGTTCGGTAGGTTCGTCGTTTGTTGCGATCATGGCGGGAATTTCTGAGGTAAATCCGCTGCCGCCGCATTACCGCTGTCCAAAATGTAATCACAGCATCTTCTTTACGGATGGTTCGGTCGGTTCCGGTTTTGACCTTCCTCCAAAGAATTGTGAGCACTGCGGTACACCATACCTTCGTGACGGACATGATATTCCGTTTGAAACCTTCCTTGGTTTCCACGGCGACAAATCTCCGGATATCGACTTAAACTTCTCGGGAGAATATCAGTCCAAGGCGCACAAATATACTGAGGAGCTGTTTGGTACCGGTCATGTATTCAAAGCTGGAACCACCGGTGCTCTGGCAGACAAGACCGCCTACGGCTATGTTAAAAACTATCTTTCCGAGCGCGGAAAAACCCTGCATAAAGCGGAGGAAAACCGACTTTCCAAAGGCTGTACCGGAGTAAAACGTTCTACCGGACAGCATCCGGGCGGCATGGTCGTCGTGCCAAATGATTATGAGGTGTTTGACTTTACACCAATTCAGCACCCGGCAGACGATGTCAATTCCGATATCATCACCACCCACTTTGACTTTAACTCGCTGCATGACACTATTCTCAAGCTCGACATTCTTGGACACGATGTGCCGACCCTGTACAAGTACATGGAGGACTTGACAGGGACCAAGGTTGGCGACGCAGATACCTCGGATGAGCTGATCTATAAGTTGTTCACTTCACCGGAGGTGCTGGGTGTTACTGCGGAAGAAATTGAGTGTGAAACCGGAACGCTCGCAATTCCGGAGATGGGAACCTCCTTTGTTCGCCAGATGCTGCTTGACTGTAAGCCGAAGAACTTTTCGGATTTGCTGCAGATTTCCGGTTTGTCTCACGGAACCGATGTATGGCTTGGCAATGCGCAGGATCTGATCAAGAGCGGAACCTGCACCATCAGTGAGGTTATCGGTACACGAGACAGCATCATGCTTTACCTGATTTATCATGGTTTGGACCCGTCCATGTCCTTTAAAATCATGGAAATCGTGCGAAAGGGTAAGGCGCATAAGCTGTTGACCGAAGAACATGTCAAGGCGATGAAGGAACACGATGTGCCGCAGTGGTACATCGATTCCTGCTTTAAAATCAAGTACATGTTCCCAAAAGCGCACGCAGCGGCTTACGTTATCGCGGCAATTCGCTTGTGCTGGTACAAAGTACATTATCCGCTGGCATTTTATGCAGCGCACTTTACCGTCCGCGGAGAAGATTTTGACGCGGCAACGGTAATCCAGGGCAAGGATATGGTAAAACTGCGTATGAAGGAGCTGCGCTCAAAAGGAATGGAAGCGACTGATAAAGAGAAGAAAACCGCAGAGTGTCTGCACATTGCACTGGAAGCCTTGTGCCGCGGAATCGAGTTTTTGCCGATCGATCTGTACCGTTCCCACGCGACCCGATATCAGATTGAGGACGGAAAGATTCGTCTGCCGTTCTGCTCGCTCAAGGGTGTTGGTGATGCTGCGGCAAACAGCCTGTATGAAGCAGCACAGCAGGGAGAGTTTATCTCGATGGATGAGATTGTTTCCCGTTCGGGCGTTTCCAAGACCGTCATTGAAACACTCAAGGAATGCGGTGCTTTGGGCGATCTGCCGGAATCCAGCCAGATGACTTTGTTTTAGCGGGTTGCGCAAACAAAAGTTTTCGTCCACCTTTTACAAAAGGTGGTGGGGGTACGGGGGCAACGCCCCTGTGACACTTCACAAAACATTCTTTTATCTATTTTGAAGGATTTCACTTGAAAAGTTTACAAAACCTTTGATTGGCTTCGCCGTGTAACCCATCACAAAATAAAATTTAGGCAACAAAAAATCCGCCGGTTTTCCGGCGGATTTTTGTTTTAGTTTTATTTATGCAAAGATTGCCTTAGCACCAAAGAAGAGAATAACGATGATACCAAGCACAATGCGGTACCAGCCGAAGGCGGTAAAGTCATGCTTGCGGATAAAGTTCATCAGGAACTTTATAGCAAACAGAGAAACTACAAAAGCAACCAGCGAACCAATCAGAAGCAGTCCCCACTGGAATCCGGTAATGGAAGCAAGGCCGGTTTTCAGGATAAATTTTAAAATCTTGTAGCCGCTTGCACCGAACATGACCGGAATTGCCATAAAGAAGGAAAATTCGGTCGCAACAAAACGGGAACAGGAGAGCAGCATTGCACCTAAAATGGTGGAACCGGAACGGGAGGTTCCCGGGATGATCGCCAGAAGCTGGAGAATACCGATGCAGACAGCGGTACGATAGCTTAACTGCTCGAAGTTGCGGATACGCGGTTTCACACGATGATTGCGTTTTTCCAGCAAGATGAAGAGTACGCCATAAAAAATCAGGGCAATCGCAATTACGGTTGGAGTGTAAAAGTGTTCGGTAACCCAGTCGTCGACCAGCAAACCGATAACACCGATTGGCAGAATCGCAACGATAACCTTAAACCAGAGCTGGAAGGTGGAAAGACGTTCTGCACGGGATTTTGCCCGGGAGAATGGGTTTAACTTGTTGAAGTAGAGGACAACAACTGCGAGAATCGAGCCAAGCTGAATGACAACATAGAACATATCCATAAAGTCTTTTGGTTGTTGCAGCTGCAAAAATGTGTCGGCGAGGATCATGTGTCCGGTGCTGCTGATTGGCAGCCATTCGGTAATGCCCTGGATAATACCAAGAATTACCACTTTCAGAATTTCAATCAGTTCCATAAAGTATCAGTCTCCTATTATTTTGTGTCCATTGGGCGTAGTTTCCATTATAGCATATCTGTCGGAAAAATAGAAGTAAAATATGAAAAAAACAAAAAAATGACCGGTGTTTTAAGCCGGCCATTTTTGATTTTATTATACATTTTCAGTGGAGCTGCCGAGTGTAAGCGCTTCCTCACTTTCAAGTTCTTCACTGTAATAGCGATCTATCTCAGTGGCTTGCTGAATTTCCTGGACGGAATAGCGCATGGTGAAGCGGTCATACAGCCAGATGGAGTAATCTCCCTCTGGACAAAGGGCCTCTACATAAACAGAAAGATTTGGATATGACACTGTGGACAGATTGTCGAGCAGAGTGCGGACATTCTGCGAAAAGCTGCTGAGATTTTCTTGCTGCTTAAGGGTAAAATACAGTGTAACACTGTCACCGGAGGTAAGCTCATTGATCGAAATGCTTTGTGTGGAAGGGGAGACACTGGAGATATCACACTCTACATTGAGCGATGCAACAGGAATGTTTTCCGGAAGCTGCTGATAGATTTCATTTTCAATCTCGCCGCAAACCTGCTCTTCCACCTTCCAGTTGGCAGGTCCATAGGTCATATATAAAGGATAAAATACAGAAAAGCATCCTGCAACCAAAATGACAGTCAGACTGAAAAAAGTTCCCATAAAATCGTAGCGGAGATTTTCTCCTTTATGGCGAAAATACTGCCATAGAGTTTCTATCCCCAGCAAGATCAGCAAAATAGGGGAAAACTTCATCAGGGAAAGCAGATCAAATGGCTTAAAGAAAAAACAAATCAAAAGAACACCACAAACAACCAAAGTGACTCCCATCGTCGCAGTGCCGATTCGTCGTGTCGGTTCAGTGCGGTTGGAGGGATGGTGAGAGTGTGGAACCTGATCTTCTTGTTCTTTATTTTGAGAATAATCAGAATTTTCGTTCTGTTTTAACATGACAAACACCTACTTTTTCAATTCAAAAGATGAATCCATCTGTGTACCAGGTCATCAGGAGGGGACTACAGCGATGCCTGATGACCTGGTAAAAAGGAGAACTAGCTTTCGGATGGATGGGTGGAATCTTCGTCGTGATATTCCTGGTATTCCTGATAATCGTCTTCGATTGCTTTGTGAGGAATGCTTTCGCGAATCAGGCGAAGTCCCAAAAGAATGATGACAACAGCAAGGATCAGGGCTGGGAGATCACTGAAAAATGGGTAGAGGTTGATGCTAAAATATGCAGCCAGATAAGGGAGAACGATGCTGTAAAGCAGGATGTAGACACCCAGTGCAATCAACAGGATACCTCCAAGCAGATGTCTGCGCTGGAAAAACTCTGTAACTTTCCGAACATTCAGGGAGTCCAGATGGAACAGAAAATCGTCGTGAGGAAGAAATTCATAGCTCATCGAGCGAAGGTTGAGTGTGTCAAAGAATGCGTAAAACCAGATGACCGGAAGGATAAAAGCAAAGATACCAAGTCCCAGAACACCGGAAACAGCGAAGACAAAACAGAATGCCAGCATGAGGGAGATGCCCCGCTTCATGTAACCGAGATACATCTGTCCGGCTCCCGGCCACAGGCCAAATAAAAAGGTAAGAATTCTACTTTTTCTCATATCAAAAACTCCTTTTGGCAGATAAGCTGCCCCAAAAACTTTTTGGGAATGATAACATGGTTGTAATTACCATGTTATCATTCTGATTGTACATTCATCCATAAAGAAACTCTTTTCGTTTAATTGTTCATCCATAAAGAAACTTTTTCAGCATATACTATTTGGAAGGTGGTGTATGTCTTGGCTGATGAAAACTGTTTTGTATCGAATGGAAAAAGTCATTAATACTGTCCGAGATTTCGCTGGTTTGCTCCAGGATGCTCTGGGAAGAAGTATACAGCCCATCCAGCAGATTGTTCACCCTCTTTGAGAAATTTTTGTCCGACAAAATACCGCCGCTCCAGAAAACAAAGGTAAGGGAGGCTGCAACAGCCACAGAAGCCGCCTTTTTAAAGTAGAAGACCCTTGTTTTGTTCTGAATTGTTTGCATGACCGAGTCGTGCAGGGAAGCGGGCGGTTCCATCAGATGCACCACTTCTGGCAGCTCTTGGCCGGTATCCAAATCGACCGGAGCATCGGAACAAAGAATCTCTGTATAGCGTTCCAGGCATCGGTCGCAGAAAGAAAGATGCTCGGAAACTTCCAGACTTTGCAGGGAATCCAGTTGCTCGTCTATCAAAAGTTTGAATGCCAGATCGGTCAGGTGACCGTCAGCAGTGAAGAGTTCCGGTTGGGATGAACCGGTTCTGATGTCCGATGATGTGCTATTTTGTTTCATCATGATATACCTCCTTTATCTGTTTTTGCAGGATCGATCTTGCCCGATAAAGCTGGGTTTCTACCGTCTTTTTGGGGCGGCCGAGGAGATCGGCAATTTCCTGTGTGTCTTTTTCCTCGATAAATTTTAAGATACAAACTTCACGATAAGGTTCCTTGAGGGAACGGATCATCTGTTCGATGGTTCCGGAACCTTCCTTTGAAATGTACATCTCGTCAGGCTGCTGAGAGGAATCAATCTGCTTGACCGAAGCCAGTGTTTCGACCGAATCTTCCTCGCTGCTTGCCAGCATTACCCGTCGGGAATAGGCGCTGTTCAGATAATCCTTTGCCTTGTTGGTGGCAATCCTTGCAATCCAAGGTTTGTAGTTATCCCCCTGATAGGTATCGATGTGACGATAGGCGGAAAGGAATGTTTCCTGTGACAGGTTTTGCGCCTCGTGATAATCTTTCACAAACTGGTAACAGATGGTGAATACCAGCTTCTCATATTTTGTCACAAACTGACTGAATTCCCGTTGTGTCATGCAAAGTATTCACCCACTTTCTGATCCAAAATGAAAGAACAAACCTTTTTGAAAAGAAAACAACGCAGAAATATCCACAGTAAAATGACATTGGAAACAAGCCTGTTTTACCGTTTTTCGTATCATATTTGTGAAACCACTGATAGGGGATGCGCTACTTTTCAGAAAAGTTTGTCTGTAAGTTTCCTTACACTGATAAAACGATGGGGAGAAAGAAGATACTTCAAAAAAATTTATTTTTTTTTGAAAATTCGATTTCATCGCATAATTATCACAATTATGATACACTTCTTAAAAGAGAAAGGCAAGAAAAGTTGTATTACTTGATTGACACTTGACTGATTTTGTAGTACCCTTTAAGAAAAATACTATAACGCTTCAAAGGAATCAAAACTTTTGTCATACAAGGAGGAATCCAAATGAATTCAAAAAAGATTCTCTTGCTGACGACGTTGATTGCATCTTTGGTGCTGATTGCTTTTGTTGCATTTTTTTCCCGTTTTATTCTGAACATTGATTTTGGTTCGGCTGTTGGGCAGACCAACGCGTCTGTAACAGAGGAAGAGGAAAAACAGGAAGAAGCAAACGAACAGCAGCCTGAAGAAGAAACGTCAGGAGAACAGACGTCTAAAGAAGAGAGCGACAACAAAGAGGAGAAAGAGGACGAAGACAAGAAGGAAGAGGATAAGGACGAAAAAGATAAAGAAGAAGCTTTCGAAACCTCTTCTACCATCAAGACTGCATCCATTACAGTGGAAGCAAAGGAAAACAGCGGCAAACTGACGGTGGATGATGCCGAAAAGCTTACCGAACTTTTAAAAGAGATCAATGCGCTCAAGCTGATGAGTGTTGCGCAGTCGGTTGGCATGCAGGACGCATCCTGGAACGCATCCCTTAACTTAAGTATGGCGGATGGAACCGCGATTAGCTGCAACCTTTATGAGTCTACTTTGTCCGGAAGCAAGACAACCCTTTCCACCGGTTCCAAGACATATGAATCCACAGAATCGGTCAGCAACATCAAAAAGCTGCTGGAAAGCTGGATGGAGGAAGAGCAGAAAGCAAACGGCCTTAATCTTGCAGCAGATCAGTTTGAACAGGCAACCCGCGTGCTGACTGCAAATCCGTTTACTCTGGAAGTACAGGATATTGCATCCAGCAAATCTGCTTTGCAGCAGGCAATAAGCAAACTGAAAGTAACCGAAACCTATACCGACAATGTTCATCCGGGTGTGGAATACAGCGGTACCAACCTGCTGAATCTTGCGGATGATACCAACACACTGTTTACCTTTGAGTTTTATGAAACTGGTATTTTGGCATACCGCTCCGAAAACAGCAAGGAATTTTATGCTTGTGAAGAACAGAGCCTGAAAACTTTCTATCAGACGGTTGAGCAGATCTGTTCCCAGTATGCGGCTACACCGGCACATCTTGCTATGATGGACTACGGTGCATTGTCCGGTATGCAGGCTTCCAGCACAACCGGAACATCCCGCAAGGAAGTTGGACTCATCCGCGAACATGCACAGAATCTGTTCTATTTCCTGCAGCAGGTTCATGTCAGCAAGGGCAGCATGAAAGAGGAAAGTGCAATGTTCAGCCGTCCGGAATATCATGTAGACATCGAGTTTGATAACGGCACCGTTTACGGAGTTGATATTAACAAAGGCAGTCTGCTGGTTCAGGTAGGGGATGGTTCAATCTACCACTATACGCTGGTTGGAGACAACAATCTGGAACTGCTCCGCGCAGAGCTGGAACGTGTAACCACCGATGATTAAATGATTTAGTAAAAAGAGACGAAAAGAATTTCCTTTTCGTCTCTTTTTTTCTGTCCATTTTATCAGAGAAAAGATGCGCTTTTTAGCGATTGCGCTTAAATTAAGAGGAGAAACTTGAAGAAATATTACACTCGTGATAGAATAAAATCAGGAATTAATTCCAATTCAAGGTTCGGAGGTGTTTTTATGAAGAAGTTGATTCGAAGAATGCTGGCATCTGTTCTGACAGTGTGTATGCTGCTGGGAATGATGCCTGTTTCCGCGCGGGCTATGGATAAACCGTTTGAGCTGTCCGGAGTGGAGAAGGTTAGTTATACATCCGGCTTACGCTCGGTGATCGTAACGGATGATGCCACAGTCAAGGAGATCGTAGCAATGCTCGTTAATTCTGGAGCACAAAAAGCGGACATCAATCCAAGTACCCCAAGCGGAATATATTTTACGGTATATGGAAAGGATTGGCGATACAATTACTGGACACCGGCAAACCCGGACTCTGACGAAAAGATAACGGAAATTTGGGTAAATGGCAACGCCTATCGAACCCAAAACAATATGCGTCCATTTATTAATCTGATGGAGAACCGGATGAAGCAGCTTGATCCATACGGCTATTTTACTTGGGATCAGGAGCAAACCTGTATTGGACTACTGGACAACGCTGCGCGCAAGGCGACCTTTGTTGAGATTTATGAAAGACGGACTGAAATTTTACAGCTGCTGCAGAGTATTGCCCCAAGTAAAGTTACAGCAGCCAATCAATCATCACTTGGCAAGCAGCGCACCGGTGTATCGGAAATGCGAATCCAGATCGACAGCAACAGTTATTCCTATCAGCTTTATGAAAAGGGACTGTCCGTCACCAAGTACACTCTGGACGGCGCGAATGCAACAGAATATTTTGTTTGTGATGCTTCTGCTATCCAGAAGCTGGCAGACCAGATGAGTAAAACCTACAACGAGGACAGCTACAAGACCTCGACTTGGCTTGCAATTATCAATCCTGCCCGCGTTAAGAGCCTCAATGTAAAATTCAAGGAAGAAAAGTATCAGGACAACATTTTGAGCGAACTATATGCCCAGCAGATGTTGGATTATCTGCGGGAGATTGCAGTTGAAGAATTTTTGGGTACAACAACCTCTGTTTGGAAGAGTCCGGATGCAGAGTTCCAGCTTGGATTTACAAGCGGTATCAGCTACCGTATCCAGCTGCTGAGTGGTAAAATGAGAATCTATGCCTCGGACATGAAGCAGGTACTGGAATACACCACAAGGGAAATATTGATTGATCCAATGATAGATTATGCAAAACAGCTGATTCAAAATCAGAAAGACGGAGAATATAAGCCAAATCCTTCTACAGCAAAACCGGTAATTTACCTTTACCCAGAGAAGAAAACCGAAGTTTCGGTACAGCTTAAATTTAACGGAACGCTTACCTCGGTTTATCCGGAAAATCCGAAGAACACGACTTCCTCCTGTGCATGGAAGGTAACTGCTGCTCCAGATGGAACGCTCACCGATGCGCAGGGCAGAAACTATCGCTATCTGTTCTGGGAAGGGGTAGCGGATGTTGACTGGAAACAGGAGAGTGGATTCTTTGTTAAAGCAGAGGATGCGCGGGAATTCTTGGAAGAAAAACTCACGATCTTAGGTTTAAATGATATCGAGCAGAACGATTTTATCACCTACTGGCTGCCGGTATTGCAGGAGAACGGCGAAAGCTTTGTCACCTTTACAGGCAAGCAGTATACCGATGCTGCTAAGCTGACCGTCACACCGAAACCAGACAGTGTTCTTCGTGTGCAGATGCTGATTTCTAAGGTGGATGACACAAATCGTGCCGAATTTGAAAAGCTGCCGGAGCAGAAATTAACAAGCTTTGAGCGGAAAGGTTTTGTCCTTGTTGAATGGGGCGGCACCATGCTGAGCCTGGACCCATTATCGCGCTTGGGTTAAGCGGAAAGCTGTACTTTCAGCACGCGGCAATCGCTCGTGTTAACACACTCGCTCGTTGGAGAATGGAGTGAAGCGACATTCTCAGGGGCAATGAATACCAAGCCTGTTTTAGTAAAAAGTAAAACATTGCCCAGCTGAGCTTGGACGCTGTTTCGCGATTGGGTTAGATAGAAAATATCAGCTTCAGCACGCGGCGGCGGGTTGAACCCGCGAACAGTTCGCCTACGGCGCAAAGACGCCAGCTTGAAGCTGGACACTGTTCGGCTCCGCCGCAAAGACAGGATAGCTGGCAAAAAATAAAGTTTTTTGTCAAACTTTTGTACACAAAAGTTTGTGGGGGTACGGGGGCAACGCCCCTGTGACACTCAACAGAATAAATAAATAGAATAGGGGCAGTCAGTGCTGTGGTACGAGAGTACCCCAGCGTAAGCTGGCTGTATTCTTTATTTAAGAGTAGGATATAAATTCCCTGTCATACATGAGAATGGAAGAGAAAACTGAAAAGAGCCTGTCATTTGACAGGCTCTTTTATCATCTGAAACTTATTTTACAGCTGCATCTTTGTTTGCATCAGGATCGATGCCGCGTTCTTTTAAGAAGATGCGAACAGCTTCTTCAATCAGGTCGCAGCTCTTCTGGATGCCGAGCAGCGAGGTGTTCAGGCACAGGTCATAGGTTCTGGAGTCGCCCCAGTCCATACCGGTTACGCTGCGATAATATTTTTCGCGGTCCTTATCCATCTTTTTAATTTTCTTGCGGGCTTCTTCCTTGCTGACACCATAGATATCCGCAATATGGTCGATGCGGTCTTCCATATCCGAATAGAGGAAAATGCGGATGCAGTTTGGATTGTCCCTGAGCAGATAGTCAGCACAACGGCCGACAATTACACAGCTGCGGGTACTTGCAAACTCACAGATCAAGCGGCTCTGTACACCGATCAGTTCCGCTTCGGTGGTGACATAGTTAAATGCAAGGCTGTTGCCGCCATAAGCGACAGGGAAAACGTTCTGCATAAAGTTCATCGAGCGTTCATCAATGCTGGAAAGATATGCCTCGTCCACATCCAGCTCTTTGGAAGCGCAGGCAAGAATTTCCCGGTCATAGTAATGGATGTTAAAGCGTCTGGCAAGCTCTTTGCCGACCATTCTGCCGCCGCTGCCGCGTTCTCTTCCGATCGTGATTACAAATTTCTGGTTTTTACTCATAAGGACACCCCCTTCTATAATTCCATTATAGCACAAAACAACAAAAAGAAAAGCTGAAAATAAAAATTTTAATACAAATCTATCAAAGTATAATATTAAACTTTACGATATAAAGGAATCATCTACTTTTCATTTACTTTGCTGCCTGATATGATATAATAGAAAAATATTGGAACAAGGGAACAAGGGAAAGGAAGATGACAGGATGGAAAAACAGGAGATCCTTACGAAACTTCTGAAAGATGACCTAAAGCCTGCGTTAGGAGTAACCGAACCGGGAGCAATTGCCTATGCGGTCAGTCTGGCTGCGCAGGAGCTTGCAAAGCAGAGTCCAGACAGTACACCGGAACAGGTGAAGGTTGTCCTTAACAGCGGAATTTACAAAAACGCCTTTACCTGTGCCATTCCAAACAGCGAGCATCTGGGAAATGAATATGCCGCAGCACTTGGGCTTTTAGGAGCAGATCCAAGTCGTTTGCTGGAATGCCTGTCCACCGTTCACCAGATGGATAGGGAAGCGGAAAAGCTGATTTCTCAGGGAAAGGTTACAGTAGAGCTGGGAGAAATTTCGGCGGACATCTCGATTGATGCACTGGTTACCGGAAAGGATGGAAAAACCGTTCGGGTCATCATCACCGGTTCGCATACCCATGTCAGTAGGATCTTATACTGCGAGAAAACGATCTGGGAAGACGAAAAAGAAGAAAATCACGAAGAAGAAAAACAGGCAGCGATTCATCGTTATACCGTTCGGAAGCTGCTTGACTATGTGCAGACAGTTCCAGCAGAAGAAATTGACTTTTTGATGCAGGCGCATGAGATGAATAACCAGCTGTTTTTATCCGCACTTGATTCACCAAAGCCGACCTGTGCTCCTTGTCTTCTTGCAGAAAATGGGGGCAAGATCATTTCGCAAGACGAGCAGAAAACGGCAGCACTTCTTTGTGGCGGTGCAATTGAAGCAAGAGTTTTAGGGTTGGAGCATCCGGCTATGAGTGTGACCGGCTCGGGTGCGCACGGAATCATTGCGACCCTGCCGCTGTATGCAGTGTATCAGGTAAGACACTGCAGCAGAGAAGAGCTGCTGCGGGCAACGGCGCTCAGCTGCCTGATCTGCATGTACATCAAGGAATATTCCGGTAAGCTGTCGGCATTTTGCGGATGTGCTATCGCTGCGGGAACCGGTGCGGCGTGCGGGCTTGCATTTTTAGATGGTGCAGAAAAGCGGGAAGAACGCATCCATGCAGTTATCAACAACATGGCAAGCTCGATTACCGGAATGATCTGTGATGGGGGAAACCACGGCTGTGTGATGAAAGGACTGGCTGCGGTGGATGCTATGTGGCGTGCAAACAATCTGGCAAAGTCCTTTATTATGATCGAGAGTATCCATGGAATCAATGGATCGACCCCGGAAGAAACCATGAAAAACATGGGGCGCATTGCTTCTCCTGGTATGGAAAAGACCGAGGAGGAAATTGTGCGCATCATGCTGCAAAAGCAGAAAATACAGTAACAGCAAAAATACAGGGATACCACTTATTGTGAAACCAGAAGAAATATGATATAATAACTAAGTATGTAAAGAAAAAGGAGGAGGAAGTGCGTGGTTATACTGGGTATTGACCCTGGCTATGCCATTGTAGGCTGGGGTGTTTTGGAATATCAGGGAAACCGCTTTACCATCCGCGGATATGGTGCGATCACCACTCCGGCGGGAATGGATTTTCCTCGCAGACTCCAGATGATTTATGAGGATATGAACACCGTTTTGCAGAAATATCGTCCGGATGTTCTGTCCATCGAAAAGTTATATTTCACCAACAACAAGACCACCGGTATTGATGTGGCACAGGCAAGAGGGGTCATCCTGCTTGCAGCTACTATGCATGGACTCAAGGTGCATGAGTATACCCCGATGCAGGTCAAGCAGTCGGTGGTCGGCTACGGCAAGGCGGAAAAACGGCAGGTTATGGAGATGACCAAAACATTGCTGCGGCTGCCTTGCGTGCCAAAACCGGACGATACCGCGGATGCACTGGCACTGGCAATCTGCCATGCTCATTGTGCAGGAAGCAATTTTTCTTACAGCCAGCGATATGAACAGGAACTGAGGAGGGCAGTCCATGATTTATAGTTTAAGAGGAAAGCTGATTCATGTGGGGGAAAATACCGCTGTCATCGAGTGCGGCGGAGTGGGCTATCTTTGCAGTACCACCCGAACCACCCTCAATGCACTGCCTGCTCAAGGGTCAGAGGTAATGCTCTATACCTACATGAATGTGAGGGAAGGGGCAATCGACCTCTTTGGCTTTGCCACCATTGCAGAGCAGAACTGTTTTCGCCGTCTGACCTCCGTCTCTGGTGTAGGTCCAAAGGTCGCACTGGGAATTTTGTCCGAACTAAAACCGGATCAGCTGATGCTGAGTCTGGTTTCGCAGGATGTCAAAAGCCTGACCCGCGCGCCGGGTGTCGGCAAGAAGCTGGCAGAACGAATTTTGCTGGAACTGCGGGATAAAGTCAAAAATGAGGAACTGAGCCAGCAGCTTCAGCAGGTAAGCCAGGTGAGCGATCAGCTGGCGTCCGGCAGCGGAAATATCGCCGAGGCAGTGTCAGCTTTGGTCGTTCTGGGATACAGCCAGAGCGAGGCTGCCCGCGCAATTGCAGGACAGCCGGCAGAAACCAGTGTTCAGGATCTGATCAAGACAGGACTGAAAAAACTTGCCGGTTCAAGATAAACCGAAGGGGATTTTGTGTTTTGATTCTTCGGATAAAAATGGGAAGGAGAAACGGATATGCTGGAAAATGAGATGGACTTTGAAAACCGGATTATCGCTCCGGAATATACCTCAATGGAAGATTCCGATGTCGAGACCTCCCTTAGACCAAAGACCCTTTCGGAATATATTGGCCAGGAAAAAGCAAAGGAAAATCTGTCGATCTTTATGCAGTCGGCAAAAATGCGCGGGGAAGCGCTCGACCATGTACTGCTGTATGGCCCTCCGGGGTTAGGTAAAACAACTCTTGCCGGTATCGTGGCAAACGAGATGGGGGTCAATCTGCGGGTAACCTCCGGTCCAGCCATTGAAAAGCCGGGGGATCTGGCGGCACTGCTTACCAATTTAAGTGAAGGGGACATCCTGTTTATCGACGAGATTCATCGTCTTTCCCGTTCGGTCGAGGAAATCTTGTATCCGGCGATGGAGGATTACGCACTGGACATTATCATCGGAAAAGGTCCATCGGCACGCTCCATCCGCATCGACCTACCAAAGTTTACCCTGATTGGTGCAACAACCCGCGCCGGTCAGATGACCTCTCCCCTGCGTGACCGATTTGGTATGCTGCTTCGTTTGGAGCTTTATAAGCCGGAGGAGCTTTGCCAGATCATCACCCGAAGTGCGAAAATTCTGGAAGTGGAATGTGAAGAAGAAGGAGCGCTCGAGCTTGCAAGACGAAGCCGCGGCACACCTCGAATCGCAAACCGCCTGCTGAAGAGGGTTCGTGACTATGCACTGGTACTGGGTGATGGAAAGATCAGCCGGGAGATTGCAGACGTGTCACTGGACAAGATGGAAATTGATAAACTGGGGCTTGACTCTAACGATATCCGTATTCTCAAGACGATCATCCGAAATTATGGCGGCGGTCCGGTCGGTGTGGAAACACTGGCTGCTGCGGTCGGGGAGGAGACGGTCACTATCGAGGATGTCTGCGAACCATATCTGATGCAGATTGGCTTTTTGGTACGCACTCCTCGCGGAAGATGTGTTACTCCACTTGCGTATGACCATCTTGGACTTGCTCGTCCGATGGGAGACGAGATGCAGCTCCGTTTTGACCAAATTGAATTTTAACACGATTCGCGCAGTTAGCAGAAAGTAAATAAGAAAGTTTTGTGCCCGCGCAGTACGGCTTCTGTCAATCAGCAGCTGCCATTTGACAAAAACAGAAGTTTTTTGTCAAACTTTTGTACACAAAAGTTTGCGGGGGGTTGGGGCGAGCAGACCCAACACAATATCAAATATAAAATCGTTCGAGACTGGATACCGTTTCGATGCTGTGGTACATGAGTACCCCAGCGTAAGCTGGCCATGCTGTTTGTCAGAATATTCATTCGTTTGAAGAAAAATAAGGAAAGTGCGTCAAAAAACGCACATATACTGAAAATACGAATCAAATATAAAACAAAAGGAGTGAAACCCTATGGGAAGAATTTTTGGAACCGATGGTGCGCGCGGCGTTGCAAACACCGAAATCAGCTGTACTTTGGCAATGGATATCGGACGTGCGGCAGCGATGGTGGTTGCAAGAGATCACAAGAAAAAACGCCCGCTGTTTCTGGTAGGACATGATACCAGAATTTCTCACGATATGCTGGAAAGTGCAATTTCGGCAGGACTTTGCTCGGTGGGAGCAGATGTTGTCACACTGGGCACCGTACCAACTCCAGCAGTTGCTTATCTGGTAAAAAACAGCGATGCAGATGCTGCTATCATGCTCTCGGCATCGCACAATCCGTATGAGTTTAATGGAATCAAGATTTTCGGCTCGGAAGGCTTTAAGCTGACCGATGATGAGGAATATGAGATTGAGGGAATTGTCCTCGACCATGTTCTGCCATACGATTTAAAATGGAATGATGAACTTGGTACCATCCGCAGCGGTGAAAATATGGTGGAAGACTACATTGACCATATCGTTTCTACCGTTTCGTGTGACCTGTCTGGACTTCGTGTAGCAGCAGACTGTGCAAACGGAAGCGCTTCGGCAACCGCTGCAAAAATTTTCCAGAAGCTGGGTGCAGACGTCACCATCTTAAATGACAAACCAAATGGTATCAATATTAACGATAACTGTGGTTCAACCCACATTGAAGCGCTGGGAAAATATGTAAAGGAAAACGGATATGATCTGGGTGTTGCTTTTGACGGCGATGCTGACCGCTGCCTTGCAGTGGATGAAAACGGTGAGCTGGTTGACGGTGACCGCCTGATTGCAATTTTTGCTTCCCAGATGAAACAGGAAGGACATCTTGCAAACAATACTGCTGTTGTTACCATCATGAGCAACATGGGATTCTTTAAATTTGCAGAAGAAGCAGGAATCCATGTTGAGAAGACAACAGTCGGTGACCGTTATGTGCTTCAGAATATGCTGGAACACGGTCATTGCATCGGCGGTGAGCAGTCCGGACACATCATCTTCCGCGAATATATGACAACTGGAGATGGTCAGCTGACTGCAGTACAGCTTTTGTCCGCACTGAAGAAGAGCGGAAAGAAACTTTCGGAACTTGCTTCTCTGATGAAGGTTTATCCGCAGGTAATGAGAAATCTGCGTGCAGACAAAGAGATGAAAAAGATGGTTAAAATCGATGCAGGAGTGCTCAGACGTCAGGAAGAGCTGGAAAAACAGATGAACGGCAACGGCCGCATCCTGGTTCGTCCATCGGGCACTGAGCCGGTTATTCGTGTCATGGTAGAGGGACCGGAGATCGAGCTGATTGAACGCATCGCAGAGGATATGGAACAGACAATCGTAGAAAGGTTAGGCTATAATGAGGACTGCAAAGGATTGGAAACAATTTGAGGTAATTGATACTTCCGGCGGAGAAAAGCTGGAGCGTTGGGGCGACGTCATCCTGACCCGTCCGGACCCGCAGGTCATCTGGAACACCCCAAAAGGGGATGTGTGGAGAAAGACCAATGCCCGCTATCTTCGTTCCTCCAGCGGCGGCGGAAAATGGGAAATCAAAAACATGCCCCGCGACCACTGGACCATCGAATATAAACAGCTTCGCTTTAAAATCAGCCCGACCGGATTTAAGCATACCGGACTGTTTCCGGAGCAGGCAGTCAACTGGGACTTCATGGCGGATAAGATCAAAAATGCCGGCAGAGAAGTAAGTGTTCTGAACCTTTTTGCCTATACCGGCGGTGCTACCCTTGCCTGTGCTGCGGCAGGAGCGAAGGTCTGCCACGTTGATGCTTCCAAAGGAATGGTTGCATGGGCAAGAGAAAACGCACAGCTTTCCAATTTGCAGGATAAGCCGATTCGCTGGATTGTGGACGACTGCAAAAAGTTTGTTGAACGCGAGATCCGCCGCGGCAATCGTTATGACGGAATCGTCATGGACCCGCCTTCCTACGGCAGAGGCCCGGGCGGAGAGGTGTGGAAGCTGGAAGACTCGATCTATGATCTGGTTGAGCTTTGTGCACAGGTTTTGTCGGATGATCCGCTGTTTTTCCTGTTAAACTCCTATACAACCGGACTTTCTCCGTCCGTTATGGAGTATATCCTTGGTGTGACAGTCGGCAAGCAGCATAAGGGAAAGGTATCCTCGTCCGAGATCGGACTTCCGGTCAGCCAGAGCGGCTATGTGCTTCCATGCGGCAGCACCGCAATCTGGGAAAAATAAAAACAGAAAAACACCGTATTTCTTGCAGGAGGTACGGTGTTTTTTGTGATATTTTTAAAAAAATTGTAAACAGGAATAAATTTTTCTCAACCCCCTTTTCTTTCCGGGTAAAATTGATTATACTAATGGAAGATTTGAACAAATTTGGCAGAGTGAAATCCAGCTTTTGAACAAAGGACAAGCTGGAATGGGTGGAGAGCAAAACCTTTTTGAGAAAGGATTGCATCTTCAAATTCAAAAAAAGGTGGTAAAAAACACGAATGAATGATTTTATCAAAGCACAGGGGATCAGCTTCAGCTACCATGTGGAAGAAGGACAGCAGCCGGTCAGCGTGTTTGAAGATCTGGATGTGACCATTCATGAGGGCGAACTGACCGCGGTACTGGGACATAACGGCTCGGGAAAGAGCACCTTCGCAAAACATCTCAACGCGATTCTGCTTCCATCCGGCGGCAAGGTTTATATTGATGGGATGGATACCGCAGATGAGGAAAAGCTGTATGATATCCGTCAGGAAGTCGGCATGGTATTCCAAAACCCGGACAACCAGATCGTTGCCACTGTGGTGGAGGAAGATGTCGCATTTGGTCTGGAGAATATCGGAGTTCCACCAAAGGAAATGCGGGAACGTGTCGACCGTGCGCTGATGGATGTCGGCATCTATGAATACAAAAAACATGCACCGCACAGACTTTCGGGCGGACAGAAGCAGCGAGTTGCGATTGCTGGTATCATTGCGATGCGTCCAAAATGCATCGTACTGGACGAGCCGACCGCAATGCTCGACCCAAGAGGACGCCGCGAAGTTATGGAGACCATCCAGAAATTAAATCGGGAATATGGAATCACCATCGTGCTGATTACCCATTATATGGATGAGGCGGCACTGTGTGACCGCATCATTGTGATGGATTCGGGCAAGATCATTCTGGACGATACCCCAAAGAAGGTATTTTCCAATGTTCGGGAGCTCAAAACGGTGGGTTTGGATGTTCCGCAGACTTCCGAGCTGATCTATGAGTTTTTAAAGGAAGGATATAATCTGCCAAAAGACGTATTGACCGAGGATGAATGCATCAAGGCGATTACCACCCTGTTCCGCCGCAAGGGAATCAAGCCTGCAAAGCCGGAACAGCAAACTGAGGATTGTTCGCAGGAGGTCGTGTAACCAGAATAAGACAGTATTCCAGAAATGGAAACGGTACTTGATAAAACACGCAGAGTAAGGAGAATGTAACAAGATGGCAGTCATTCGGACAGAACATTTGAGCCATGTCTATTCGGAAGGCACTCCGTTTGTCAAGATGGCAATTCAGGATGTCAACCTTTCGATCGAAGAAGGGGAGATGGTCGGTGTAATCGGACACACCGGTTCGGGAAAATCCACCCTGATTCAGCATTTAAACGGATTATTGAAGCCAACCTCCGGAAAAATTTATATCGATGGGGAAGATATGTGGGCGGACAAGGCAAAGCTGCGCGAAATCCGCTTTAAGGTTGGGTTGGTGTTCCAGTATCCGGAATATCAGCTGTTTGAGGAAACAGTTTACCGGGATATCGCATTCGGTCCAAAGAATATGGGACTGAGTGAGGAAGAGGTGGACAAGCGGGTTCGTCAGGCGGCAGCATTTGTTAATGTTACCGAAGAGATGATGAACAAATCGCCGTTTGAGCTTTCGGGCGGTCAGAAGCGCCGTGTTGCAATTGCAGGCGTGCTGGCAATGAATCCAAAGGTGCTGATTTTGGACGAGCCGACTGCGGGATTGGACCCAAAAGGTCGTGACCGCATTTTAGGACAGATTCAGGAGTATCAGCAGGATCAGAAAAATACCGTTCTGATTGTTTCCCACAGCATGGAGGACGTAGCCAAATTTGCCAAAAAGGTTCTGGTTATGAACCAGTCCAAAGTGTTTATGTATGATGACACCGAAAAGGTGTTTGAGCATGCTTCCGAGATCGAGCAGATGGGTCTGGCAGTTCCGCAGGTAACCAAAATCTTCATGCGCCTGGCAGATATGGGCTATCCGGTCGATCCACATACCTATACAATCCAGGCGGCAAAACAGCAGGTACTTCGCCTGTTTGAAGAGCAGGAAGCAAAACAGAAGAAGGGAGGAGTGTAAGATGCTGAGAGATATTACCATTGGACAGTATTTCCCGGGACATTCCTTCATTCACAAGATGGACCCGCGCATGAAAATCATCGCGTCGGTGCTGTACATCGTAATTCTGTTTGTGGCATCCCGTCCGCTCGGACTGTTGCTTGGTATTTTGATGGTGGTCATGATGTACATGATCTCCAAAATTTCGGCAAAAATGGTGGCTAAAAGCTTAAAACCGGTGGTGCCGATTATCATTTTTACCGCAGTCTTAAACCTGTTTTTTATGACAGGACCAAGTGAACCGTTGGTATCCTTTGGATTTATCCATATTTATCCGGAAGGCGTTGCCATGGCAGTTATGATGGCAGTGCGCATCATGTGTTTGATTGCAGGAACCTCATTGCTGACCTATACCACCTCTCCGATTGAACTGACCGATGCCATCGAGGTGCTGATGGGCCCACTTAAAAAAGTGAAGGTTCCGGTTCATGAGATTGCCATGATGATGACCATTGCTCTGCGCTTTATCCCGACTTTGATTGAGGAAACCGATAAGATCATGAATGCGCAGAAGGCAAGGGGTGCTGACATGGAAACCGGCAGCCTGACTCAGAGAGCAAAAGCGCTGATCCCAATTCTGATTCCGCTGTTTGTATCGGCATTTCGCCGCGCAGATGAACTTGCACTGGCTATGGAGTGCCGCTGCTACCGAGGCAGTGTGGGACGTACCCGCATGAAGCAGCTGGAATATGCAAAAAGAGACTTTGTGGCACTTGCAGTAATGCTTTTGTGCCTGGCACTGGTCATTGTCATCAATATTTATTTTCCAAAGATGATCTGATCACAATATCTTTTCTTCCCTGAAGTTACTGCTTCAGGGATTTTTTTCCAGAAATCCCAAATCTTTTGTTTTTTCATGGAATAAATTGCAAAAAAGCAGCCACTTTATGAAGGGAAGGTTGTCACGTAAGCATTTCTTAAAAACTGTCTTGCTATTTTGCGTAAAATCTGATACCCTTTATAGGTAACCTTTTCCGACAAGATACTTAATTTTTGTATTTTGGGAAAGGGGAAACAAAATCTTATCAGGGAGGTAGAGAACTTGGTTTTCAGCAGCCTGCTGTTTTTATTTCGTTTTCTTCCAATTGTTTTTTTGATTTATTATCTGGTACCATTTAAACTGAAAAATACGGTTTTGTTTTTATCAAGCCTGTTTTTCTATACCTGGGGAGAACCAAAGTTTTTCCCGATTATGCTTATTTCCATCGGTGTGAACTATGTTGCCGGCCTTTTGATGGAAAAATATGATGAGAAACCCAAAGTCCGAAAGATTTGTTTTTGGGTTGCCTTTGTTGTAACCTTAGGATTTTTGCTTTTCTTTAAGTATACAAACTTTTTCCTTTCCAATATCAATGCTTTGTTTGGCATTGGGCTGCCGCTTTTGGATTCTTCGGAATTCCATCTGCCGCTGGGAATCAGCTTCTATACCTTCCAGATTCTGGCGTACACCATCGATGTTTACAAGCGCAAAATCAAGGTGGAGCACAACCTGATCGACTTTGGCGCCTTTGTTGTACTGTTCCCACAGCTGATTGCAGGTCCTATTGTCCTGTATTCGGACATCAACAAGGAGTTAAAGAACCGCAAGATTACCCTTGCTCAGATTGAGGAAGGCGTGGGACTGTTCATCATGGGACTTGCAAGCAAGATTCTGCTTGCAGATACCATCGGCTCTTTGTGGACCGAGGTGCAGACTTTGGGATTTTCCAATGTTTCCACTCCGCTTGTGTGGCTGGGCGTACTGGCATACAGCTTCCAGATCTATTTCGATTTCAGCGGCTATTCGCTGATGGCAATCGGTCTGGGAAGAATGCTGGGCTTTTACTTCCCGAAAAACTTTAACTACCCATATATCTCCAAAAGCATCACCGAGTTCTGGCGTCGCTGGCACATTACCCTCAGCTCGTGGTTTCGGGAATATGTCTATATCCCACTGGGCGGCAATCGTGTTAAACGTTCCCGCCATTTCTTCAACATCTTTGTAGTGTGGTTTTTGACCGGATTCTGGCACGGTGCAAACTGGAACTTCATCTTCTGGGGACTGTATTTCTTTGTTCTTCTGATGATCGAAAAGACTTTCCTGTTAAAGCATCTGGAAAAGAGCAGAATTTTGTCGCACATCTATGTGATTTTCCTGGTAATGATCAGCTGGGCAATTTTTGCTCTGTCGGACATGTCTCTGTTGGGTGAACTGTTTGTAAGAATGTTCTCGTTAAACGGCGGCATCGACTGGATCTATTATCTGCGTGACTATGCGGTTGTTTTTGTTTTGTGTGTGCTGGCATCCACTCCGGTGTTCAAAATCGCAGCGGATACCATCGGCAAAAACCGCATCATCCGCACCGTGTTCCTGTCGGTGGTACTGCTTGTTTCGGTTGCCTTCATGGTCGATTCGACCTACAGCCCATTTTTGTACTTTAACTTCTAAGGAGGACGGAAGATGAAAACAATCTTAAAATATCCAATGGCAATTTTGTTTTTTGCTTTTGTCCTGGGGATGTTTTTTGTCGATACCTTTAATGCGGACCGATACTATTCTGAGTTTGAAAATACGGTTCTCCAGCAAAAACCGACTTTCAGCTGGCAGAGCTTTTCGGACGGAACCTTTGGCAATCAATATGTAAAATACATCAACGATCAGTTTGTCAAGCGTGATGACTGGATCACCATGAAGGCAACCGCCGATATGACACTGGGAAGAACCGAAAGTCATGGTGTTGTTTATGGAAAAGACGGCTACCTGATGGAAAAGCTCCAGATTGTAGAAGAAAAACCAAGCACTGCCGGAACCAATGTTGTGGCAGAACGCACCTTTGACCGAAGTGTAGCTAACGTTCGGGCTTTTCTGGAAATGTATGACAAGGATGTGACTTTGTCCATCGTACCAAACTCCTATCCTGTTTTGGAGGATAAGGTTCCATACGCTCTGCCGATTGCAGATCAGGAAAAGTATACACAGCAGATCTACGATACCCTGTCTCAGGCGGATAATAGCCTTGACGTGATCGATTTTACAGAGACACTCAAAGAGCACAGCGATGAGTATATCTACTATCACACCGACCATCATTGGACCACGCTGGGTGCTTATTATGCCTATGTGGAATATTGTCAGGAAAAAGGACTGACACCAGTTTCTCTTTCTGATTTGGAAGAAAATAAGGTGGAGGATTTTTACGGAACCTTCTATTCCAAGGCAAAACGCCCGGGACAGGATTCGGATATCATCACCTGGTATGATGTACCGGTGGATGAGTTTGCCTTTGTCGCAAACACCAAGGAAGATCCGCAGTTGCTTGAGCTGGGAGAGATGGTAGAAGAAGATGGTCTCCAGCTGCTTTCGGTGGACAGCATGATGGACGAGCGTAAATTCCAGACCCGCGATAAATATGCAGCATTTATGTGGGGCAACAGTGGCTATGTGAAGATTAAGAGCTCCCATAATCTCGACCATCAGGACGGTAAGACCAGCCGCCTGCTGCTCTTTAAGGATTCCTATGCAAACAGCATGATTCCATACCTGACCTATAACTATGATGAGATTATCGTGGTGGACCTGCGCTATATGGCAAAGAATGTCAGCGAGCTGATGAAGGAAGATTTCGACGACATCTTTGTAATGTATAACTTCTCTACCTTTATTTCCGATATCTCTCTGGCAAACTTGAAATATTAAAATGAAAAGATGTGTCCTGATAAGGGCACATCTTTTTTACAGCAACAGATTGACAAACTTCAATCTGTTGCTTATAATACCTCTGTCAGAATGATTATGCCGATGAAGGGTGTCGGATTTTTTGCAAAACAGGAGGAAAAAAGGTGAAACCAAAAGTAGCTTTTGTTTGTGTACATAATTCCTGCCGCAGTCAGATTGCGGAAGCTTTGGGGAAAGAGCTTGCTTCAGACGTTTTTGAGAGCTGTTCTGCGGGAACCGAAACGAAGCCGCAGATCAATCAGGATGCTGTGCGGATGATGAAAAAAATCTGGAATATTGATATGGAAGCTTCTCAGTATTCCAAACTAATTTCGGAAATTAAGCCGGTTGATATCGTGATAACGATGGGGTGCAATGTGAATTGTCCGTATCTTCCATGCCGCTATCGGGAGGATTGGGGACTGGAAGACCCAAGCGGGAAAGAGGATTCTGCGTTTGAAGAAACAATTGAGCGGATTTATCACAAAATTTTAGATCTTAAACAGCGTATCCAAAATGGAATCTGCTAAAAAAGAGTGTCGCCTTTGTGCGGCACTTTTTTTGTTGTGACGGAAATAATTCATCTAATGGGTATGATAGAGAGAATATGTCAGAATCATGAATTTTTTAAGTCTTTGTCATAAATCTGACAAGATTCTGCTTGACGCTCCAAAGAGGAAATGTTATGATTGCAGCACAGAAATAATCCGGAATTTGGATTAAATCTAGGAATTTCTTATAATAAAGGAGGATTTTTATCATGAAAGGTTTTGCAATGCTGGGAATCGGCAGAGTAGGATGGATTGAAAAGGAGAAACCTGTTTGCGGTCCACTGGATGCTCTGGTAGAGCCAATCGCAGTTTCTCCCTGTACATCGGACATCCATACTGTCTGGGAAGGTGCCATTGGTGACCGCCACGACATGATTCTCGGCCATGAAGCAGTTGGACGAGTTGTAGAAGTTGGTTCTCTGGTAAAAGACTTTAAGCCAGGTGACCGCGTTATTGTTCCGGCAATCACTCCGGACTGGGCTTCTTTGCAGGCGCAGGGCGGCTATTCGATGCATTCAGGCGGAATGCTGGCAGGATGGAAATTCTCTAACTTTAAAGATGGTGTGTTTGGTGAGCTGTTCCATGTGAACGAAGCAGATGGCAACCTCGCACTGCTCCCAGACAGCCTTGACCCGGCAGCAGCAGTTATGCTCAGCGATATGGTGCCGACCGGTCTGCATGGTGTTGAGCTTGCAGATGTTCAGTTTGGTGATACCGTCTGTGTTATCGGTATCGGCCCTGTTGGTCTGATGTCAGTTGCCGGTGCGGCAATCCGCGGTGCATCCAGATTGTTCGCAGTTGGTTCCCGTCCAAACTGTGTGGAACTTGCAAAAGAATATGGTGCTACCGACATCATCAACTATCGCGACGGCGATATCGTAAAACAGGTCATGGAACTGACAAAAGGTCAGGGTGTTGACCGCGTGGTTATTGCAGGCGGCGACAATGATACCTTTGCACAGGCAATCGATATGCTCAAACCGGGCGGCAGAATCGGCAACGTAAACTATCTTGGCTCCGGTGACTTTGTGAAAATCCCAAGGGTAGAATGGGGCTGCGGTATGGGGCATAAGACCATTGCAGGCGGTCTGATGCCGGGTGGACGTTTGAGAATGGAAAAACTGGCTTCTCTGATGGAAACAGGCAGACTTGATCCAGGTAAGATGCTGACCCATCGTTTCGAAGGCTTTGAAAATATGGAAAAAGCACTGATGCTGATGAAGGATAAACCAAAGGATCTGATCAAACCGGTCGTTATTATCTAAAAGACATAACAAAATCCCTCTCCGAAAATCGGAGGGGGATTTTTTGTGCTGCACAGAAAATGATAAATTAAATAAATTGCATGGAATGATATTTTGTTTTTATAGGTAATGTGCTAGAATTGGTGAAAATAAAATTTCTGTATGGAGTAGATCGAAAGAAGGAACAATGTGTTGAAGAAAATTTTTGTATGGATTTTGGCAGCAATGTTGGCTCTTTCCAATGTGGGTTGTACATCGGTTCCCCAGCCAACGATGGAGGAACTGCTGGCAGAGGTAAACGCTGAGCATGCAGCAGTGGAACAAGCAGACGACTTTTCCCAATACTTGCGTAAACCATTAGGTGAAACCACCTTTAAAATAATGCAGACGTTTCCGTTTAGTGATGAAGAATTTGATCCACAAAAGGTACTTACTCTTGAGCAAGCGACCGAGGATGTAGACTATCTGTTTACAGTCTTCCATGACACTTATCCGCTGTACGATTATTTTGGTGGAGAAGAAGCCTTTACAGCAGCACGAGAGAAAATCTTGGCGGATTGTGCTGCAGCGCAGCCTCTTACTGGTGAAGTGCTTGTTGAAAGCATGATTGCTCACCTCAATTTTGTGGAGGATAGACACTTTAGTATCAACAAACAAACCACTCAGCCATCTGACTATCCGTTTTTATTCCGGGAGATAGCTTTTGTCAAAACGGAGAATGGATACCGCACCGAGGATGGGCGCAATGTGGAACGAGTAGATGGATGGGATAATCTGGATGAGCTTTTTCGGAGGTCACTGGACAAGAATGGCAGAATTGTTTATTATCCGGTAATATTGGAGGAATTTAAAAATTTATCGATGGGGGGGATGAGCACCCGCATCTGTTCTCAGCAACTGACCGTTCATTATCAGGGCGGTGAGAGTCAGATCCTCACAGCGGAGCCGTTTAAACCTTATTGGGAGAATCAGGAGGGGAATATTGTCATTGAAAAAGATGCTCAATTCCCAGTGATTCGGATGAAAAATTTTACTGGGCAAGGAGAGCGCAATGTACGGGAATTTATGAATGATCTTTCAGATACAACACCCTTGATTTTGGATATGAGGAGCAATAGCGGAGGGTATAATGATGCAAGAAGCAGTTTCCTGAACCATCTCTTTGGAAGGGATTTACCATGTAACTTTTTAAAAGTAAACACTATAACAGGGGAACAGTTATCAAAAGAAGCAGATGAGTTTGTGGAAAATGATCGTCTCGTTATTTTACTAGTTGGAAAAATGAGTGCCTCCCAGGCGGAGTTATTTACAGATGCTCTCCATAATCTGGAAAATGTACTGATTATTGGGGAAAATACAGCAGGATGTGCTATGACAGGTATGATCGATTTTCAACTGCCCAATAGTCTGGCAAAAGTTGCTTTAAATACGATGGGTTCTATGCATGTTTTTCCTCAAGGAGACTATTTTGAAGAAGGTCGCGGATTACTGCCCGACATCTGGGTTCCGGCAGGAGAAGCAGAAGAGCTTGCAGTGAAGTTGATTGAGAATCTGAAATAGGAAGTGGAGAGAATGAAACATAAGATAAAAATTTTGGTGGTCGCAATATTATGTGCTTTTATGGTAGGTTGTGCACAGTCAGAACAACCGGTGCAGCAGGATGCTCAGACATCACAAACTCAACAGTCAGAAGTAAAAGAGGATACCCAAACAGCAGAACAGACCCAAAAGGAAACGCCTGAAGAAGTGTTGCAACGGTGTACGCTTAAAGGAGAGTGGTCGCCGGAGCTGACAAAACTAATGGAAACGATCAATGCCGAACATCAGGAAATCCAAAAGCCGGAAGTCGAATATGGAGATTTTTTCCAGCCACGAGTGTCAGAAAGTGTGGATATTTCTGCTGATGTATCTCCAGATGGAGGATTGACCATCCAACAAATGGAGATAGATACCGATTACTTATTTGCAGAACTGAAAGAAAGATATGGACTCTACTTTTACTTTGGCGGAGACGAAGTATTTGATAAAACAAAGGAAAAAATAAAAGAGGACTGCCGTACAGCTAAAAATTTAACCCCAGAAACTTATCAGCAAATTTTGCTGGATAATTTTTCTTTTATCAAAGATTTTCATTTTAATATTGAAAAGAACAATACAATAGATCGACAGGTACCGTTTTTCTATACCGAAACAGCATTTTTTAAAACAGCGCAAGGATACCAAACTCTTGATGGAAGAGTGGTAGTATCAGTAGAAGGGTACGACGATCTGGATCAGCTTTTTAAGCGTTGCTTGAGCAGAGAAGGAGAAATTGTCTATTATCCGGTAGTGTTTGGAGCAATAAAGCTAAAGCAGGATGAGGAAGATGAGTTTATCCCGAATGACCTTGTGGTTCATTATGAAAAAGGAGAAACACAAAGCTTAAAAGCAGCGCCTTACCAGAGAGTGGAAAAAGACGAGACAATTTTTAATCTGTACGAAAATCAGAATGTTCCAATCGCTTTGTTGAATCGGTTTGGATTTGATGAGGGAGGAGATAAAGATGCACAGAACTTTTTATCCAGTGCAGATTTATTAAAGAAACAACCGGTTTCCATGATTGATTTAAGGAAAAACGGCGGCGGAAATGGTGCACTGCCTTATAAATGGTTTTATTCCTATGCCGGACAAAAGGTTCCTTCCAATTTTTATTCTTTGTCTATCAGTGAAAAGCAGTCCAGTCCTGCAGGCTCGTACTATATCAGCGATGAGACAATGAATGAAATGTGTGACTTACAATCGGTTGAGGGGGGAACGATTTCTGATACAGCAGAGGATCAGTTTGTTGAGCAGGATCAGCTTTTAATTCTTTTGATCAGTAAAAACTCAGCATCTTCCACGGAGTGTTTTGTGGATATGGCTCACAATCTGGAAAATACGTTGATTATTGGTGAAAACACCTGTGGATGCCTTTTGGGAGATTCATGGGGTATAGATGTTAAACTGCCATATAGCTGTCTTTCAGTCGGCTTTGGACACTCAATCCATGTATTCCCCGAGGGCTACTTTGAGGAAGGATACGGCTTTGAACCAGACCTGTGGTGCCCGGCAGTCTATGCCGAGGAAGCAGCGGTCAATTTCGTTCATAGAATGATGAAATAGTTGATTTCCTGTCATATCACGGTAGAAAAGCCCTTCCATTTTTTCAGATAAGATGGTATAATAAATGGGAATTATCATTGATTCAACAGATGGGGAGTGAGCAGGATGGAAAAACAGCCGGAGTTTAAGAAAAATCTCTGGGGTTATGACAAGGAAGCGGTGCTGAAGTATATTGATGAGATGAGCCGTACTGCGGCACAGTCGGAGGCAGCGCTTCAGGAAAAGGTCAACCAGATTGCCCATTCCAGAGAAGAACTGGAAGGTCAGATCGCGGAATTTGAGCAGAAGCTTCAGCATATTTCGGGTGTACTGGATACCGAAAAAGGAAAAAACAAAAGCTTAAGCGAAATGATCGGTCTGCTCCAGGAGGAAATCGACCGCCAGCGCAGATATTCTCAGGCGCGTGATCGGGATTTTCAGGCGATGCAGGAAAAAAATCGTGAGCTTGCCGGACAGATGAAGATTGCCGCTGACAAGAGCAAAAAATACGATGAGGCAGCAGCCTCCATCGGCTCTGCAATCTTGGAAGCACAGCAGACGGCAAGATCGATCATCGATACGGCAAACGGGCGGGCACAGGAAATTTCCAAGGACACTGACCAGTTTATCTCTGCAATCCTGGAAAAAATGGACAGCATGCAGCAGGAATTTGCTTTTCTGCGTGGCAAAATGAACGAGTCGATCAATATGCTCAACAGCCGCTTTGACCAGATTGAAAGTGACCTTTCCCATGCAAGGGAAGCGGTTTATCAAAAATCGGTTCAGTTGCAGCAGCGGGCAGAGAAATATGATTCCCCACTGGGAAAATAGCAGGTTCAGCCGCTGTGTCGGATGACAATATCGTGTCTGGAAACAGCGCAAAGGCAGAGAAGGCAGAAAAAGCAGAGAAGGTAAAGCCTGAAGTATCCGGACAACAGTCGGGGGTCGGGCGGACTGAACCTTACATACAGACACCCAGGCTTACAAGGCAAACAGAAAGACCTGTGCTTTCCCGTTTGAAAACGCAGGTTAAAGATAAAAATTTTTGGGTGCGTACAGCAAGAGATTTTGTTGCGCGCGCAAAGAAAGGTGGTGCCCCATTTGATGGAAGAAATTCGTAGAATGGACACAGAAGAGTTAGTAGAAAATGCAAAGAATCTGGAAGTGGAGGATCATCTGCTGCTTTCCGGCTGGGTATATGGTTTTACCGATCAGGCACACAGAAAGATTCATGATCTGTTGGAAGAGGAAAAGATGCTGCCGGTTGATTTTTCCCGTTCCATCATCTTTTATACCAATCCTTCCCCAGCTCCAAAAGGCGGCACTGCAATCGGAGCAGCAGGACCGGCAACCGCTCAGAACATGGATGTTTATTTAAACGAAATGATGGAGCTGGGTGTTGTTGCAACCATTGGAAAGGGAGAACGCTCCAAAGATGCAACAACACCCAGCTTATGAAGCAATCAACAAACACGGAGGCATTTACCTGACAGCAGTTGGAGGAACCGGCGCACTGCTTTCCCAGTGTGTGGAAGAGTGGGAAACCGTTGCATTGGAAGAACTGGGAGATCAGGCAATCCGCCGCTACAAGCTCAAAGATTTTCCGGTAACAGTTGCTGCTGACAGCACCGGTCGAAATCTGTTCGATATTGGAAAATTCAAATATCGTCGTTTCTAATCAAAATAAAACACCCTCGGAGCCGCAATGGCTCCGGGGGATTTTTGTGTTTTACGGCGAAAAAGAGGAGTATTTGAAGAAAGCTTCCAGTAAATTTACGTTTTATTATAAAGGGCAATAATGACAGAATCAAAAAAATCTGGTATAATTAATAGATATGTGGAAGATATTTTTTAGAAAAAACCGTCACAACAAGCAGCGGCGGATCAAATAAAGAAGGAGAATCTATGCCGGAACAGAGAAATCTTCTCCTGACGATACGGTATCAGGGGACAAACTATCATGGATTTCAGGTACAGAAAAACGCAGTCACAGTGGCGCAGGTATTGCAGGATGCTCTGGAAAGTGTGCTGGGTGCAAGAGAGGACATCAAGGGCTGCTCCCGTACAGACAGCGGAGTCCATGCCAATATGTTTTGTGTCAGTGTAAAGACAAACAGCAAAATTCCCTGTCAAAGTCTGATACGTGCACTCAATGTAAAGCTGCCTTACGATATTGCAGTCACCGATTGCAGGGAGGTACCGCTTGATTTTCATGCGCGGTATGACTGCAAGGGAAAACGGTATCTCTATCAGATCAACAACAGCGAGATCAAAAACCCATTTGCCTACCGTTTACAGTACGATTATCGCTATCCAATCGATGTGGAAAAATGTAATCGGGAATGCAAATACTTTATTGGTACTCACGACTTTTCCTCTTTCTGTGCAGCAAACAGCTCGGTAGAGGATCATGTGCGGACCATCACAAACTGCGGCATGACCCGAAACGGGGATTTGGTGACCTTCTTTGTGGAAGGCGATGGCTTTTTATATAATATGGTTCGCATCATGGTAGGAACTATTTTGGAAATTGCCGCCGGAACAAAGCCGGAAGGCTGCATTCCGCAGATTCTGGAGCAGAAGGACCGGTCGGCGGCGGGAGCAACCGCTCCGGCATGGGGATTATATCTCGATCAGGTTTTCTATGACTGGCACAAGCCGGAGAATGAGTCGGAAGGATGAAAACACGATGGCAAAGATAACAGATTTTAGAGAGCTCAAGCGCAGACAAGCCCGAAAAAGGGGCATGAAGCTGCTTGCATTGATTGCTCTGGTGCTGGTCGGCACCTATCTGCTGTCCAGTATTGTCAATACACCAAACTTTGCGGGACTTTCTTCGGTAGTGGATATGATCAAGGGCGGTCCTGGATATCCAATTGATGCTCCCGGCGGAAAAGCAAAGGGAATGTATCAGAATGAAAGCAGCCTTGTTATGCTCAACGAAACAACCATCTATTTTTATAACACCAGCGGAAGCGAGGTTTACAGTGCACAGCACCGTATGGGCAATCCACAGGTGGAAACCAGCGGAACCATGTTGTTAAACTATGACCGCGGGTCCAAAACCTATGCAGCATACAGCCGAAACAACCTGTTTTACAGCGGAACGACCGACAGCGCAATTCGCTGCGGCGATATTTCGGAAAATGGCTGCATTGCGATTGCGACCCAGACCGAAAATGCACAGACACAGGTTCTGGTTATGGATACCAAGCAGCGTGAACTGTACACCTGGAAAACGGACAATGCCGTAACAGCGCTGGCAATCTCGGACAACGGTTCCTCTGTGGCGATCGCTTCGTCCTATGTAGAACAGGGAGAGCTGAAAAACGCACTGACCATCATCAAGAACGGCGAGCAGAAATGCCGGTATGAAATCGCAAATCAGCTGATCCTGGATCTGGAGTTTGATGGAAATGATGTGCGCTGTATTACCGACCGAAGCGCATTTATCCTCTCACAGGAAGGACGGATGACCGGCCAGTTTGATTACAAAGGACAGTCGCTGGCTGCATTTTCCATGTATGACAACGGTGTGATCCTGGTGTTCGGCGATTATGAGCAGGATCGAAAATATACCATGGCTTCGGTTGCATCCGACTTCTTTACCCTCAACGGCACAGCTACTTTGACCGACAGCCTGCAAAAGGTGAAGGCTTATGGCAACACCATTCTGGTGCTGGGAGCTTCCTCCTTCCAGCAGTACAGTACATACGATTGCACCTTGCTGAAAGAAGAGAGCAACGAGGCATATTACGACATCCAGCCAATGGGTAACTCGATCTATGCGATGACCACCACCCAGATTGTGCGCCTGCCTCTAGAAGAACCTTCCAAATTCTCCTTGTTTGGAAGTCATTCTCCGCAGCAGCTTCCGGATGCAGAGGAACAACAGCAGAGTCAGGAAGAACTGGATCTGCTGCAAAGTATCCTCAACGGTATGCAGAATGCGGCGGAGGAACCGGAAGGAAATGAGGTAACAGTCGGTGAATCTGAACCTGAGACCGTCTATGAGGAAGGATTTATTGAAACAGAGCCGACAGAGCAGGAGAATGAAACGACTCAGTCGACAGAACAAGACCAGACAGAAGAAAATCAGGAGGATCAAACAACCAGTCCGGTCGAGCAGGACGATTCGTTTGATCCGGATAATCCAGACGGAATGGTAAACCAGGGACCGGAACAGGTTCCAATTCAAAACGGGGATATCCAACCGGAATTTACGCAGGAAGAAAGTGATAAAGAGCAGCAGGATTCTTCCCGCCGTCCGGCACAGGATACACCATCCTCGGATGAGACACAGACGACAAACGATGAGGATAAGAAGGAAGATACCGAGAAGCAGGAAGAGCAGACCGAAGAATCCTTCTTCTCTTCCCGTCGTCCGGCGTCGTAGCAGAATGTGAAAATAAAAAGGAGGACAAGGAATGGATAAATTGGTAGTCCTTGCCTATGATCTGGCAGCGGTGCTGATTATTCTAATGACAATCGCGTACAGCGCCCAGCGTGGATTTGCCACCGGGGTTGTCCGTCTGATCGGTCAGTTGGCAGCCTTTTTTGGCGCGGCATACCTGTCCAGATGGGGCTCGGAAATCATTTATAATCAGTTTTTTAAGACGGAGGTTACAGCATTTTTAAATCGCAACCTCCAAGGAGGACAGCTTTCGGACATTGTGGCTCAGCTGCAGGCTGGTGTGGAGCAGCTGCCGAGGATATCCGCTAACATCTTGGGAATGGCGGTGGATACAGATGCAATTTCTCAGGCACTTTCGGGCGGTGTGTCCGAAGTGACCGCCGCACTGGAACAGATGGTGATTGGTCCGGCAGTGCGAGGATTCCTTTCGGTTGCACTGTTTACCATCATCTTTGCAGCATTGGGAATCTTTGTGCGCCTGCTGACTTCGGCGGTTCATTTTGTGTTCCGTTCGCCGATTTTATCCCCGATCGACCGCTTTTTGGGTGGTGTGATGGGATTCTTGCAGGCATCGCTGAACCTGTACCTGATCTGCGTTGTGCTCAAGCTGGTGTTTTATTTTATCGGAAGCATGAAGTACTGCAATCAGGGAATTATCATGGATACGCTGATTTTGAGCAAATTCTATGCGTTTGACCCACTGACCTTATTTGCTTAACCAATGTTTGTGTTGTGAAGCAGTTGTACTACAAAGCATTTGTGTTACAAATAGACAGAACTTTTTCATGACTTGTTCATAAAATAAGATTATAATGAATAGAAAGCTTGGAGAAGCTTCTGTTAGAATTATAAATGTTGGTTTCCTGAAAAAGAAAGGATGTTATATAGATCGATGAATGAAAATATGTTGTGTTCCAGATGTAAAAAAAGGATGGCAGTTGTGTTCATCACCCGTATGGAGGGAGACAAGTCCATCAATGAAGGACTTTGCATCAAATGCGCCAAAGAGATGAACATTAAGCCGGTGACCGATCTGCTGGACAAGATGGGAATTACCGATGAACAGCTGGATGCTATGGATGACCAGATGGCAGGTCTGATGGACACCTTTGGGGACAGCTTTGATATGGGCGGTGCTCAGTCGATGCCGTTCATGCAGATGTTCAACATGCCACAGATGGGAATGGACGGCGAAGATGAGGACGCTGCTCTGGATTTCTACAATCAGGATGAAATGAGCGACGAAGAAGATTCCCAGTCCTCCCAGACAGAGAAAAAAATGTCTTCCCGCGAGAAAAAAGAGCGGGATCGTGAAAAGAAAAAATATAAATTCCTCTCTGCTCATTGCGAGAACCTGACCCAGAAGGCAAAGGACGGAAAGATTGACCGCATTGTAGGACGTGATCAGGAGATCGAGCGCGTTATCCAGATCTTAAACCGCCGCACCAAAAATAACCCTTGTCTGATCGGTGAACCGGGTGTCGGCAAGACTGCAATCGCAGAAGGAATTGCGCAGAAGCTCGCAGATGGCACCGTTCCGGCAATGCTGCAGGGAAAAGAGCTGTACCTGCTGGATATGACCTCTCTGGTAGCGGGAACCCAGTTCCGCGGCCAGTTTGAAAGCCGTGTCAAAGGACTGCTGGATGATGTGCGCAAGATAGGCAATGCAATCCTCTTTATCGATGAGGTGCACAGTCTGGTCGGTGCGGGCGACTCGGAAGGCTCGATGAATGCTGCCAATATTTTAAAACCTGCACTTTCCCGCGGTGAGATTCAGGTCATCGGTGCAACCACCTTTGATGAATACCGCAAGCATATCGAAAAAGACGCTGCGCTGGAACGCCGTTTCCAGCCGGTTAAGGTAGATCAGCCGACCATTGAGCAGACCGTTGATGTGCTCAAAGGAATCAAGAAATACTACGAGCAGTTCCATCGTGTCACCGTTACCGATGAGATTGCCCGCCGCGCTGTACTTTATTCGGAACGTTATATCAACGACCGTTTCCTGCCAGACAAGGCAATCGACCTTTTGGACGAAGCCTGCTCCTGTGCAAACCTGCGCAACAAAACGCTGGCACAGTACGATGAGTACAACCGCCAGATCAAGGTATATCAGCATGTGATCGAGAGTGAAGAGCAGAAGGATAAGGATGTTGACTATGAGAAGCTGGCAGAAAACAAGGCAAAGGTTCTCCAGCTGCAAAGTCAGGCAAAAGAACTGGAAAGCGAAGCTCTGGGTCAGAAGGTAACCGATGAAGACCTTGCAAAGGTGATCGAGCTTTGGACCGGAATTCCGGCAAGCAAGATTCAGGAATCGGAGATGCAGCGTGTCTCCTCTCTGGAAGAATCGCTGAAAAAACGCATCATCGGACAGGATGAAGCGGTCAAGCTGGTCAGTGCAGCAGTCCGCCGTTCCAGAGTGCAGATCAGCAAAAAACGTCGTCCAGCTTCCTTTATCTTTGTCGGCCCTACCGGCGTAGGTAAAACCGAGCTGGTCAAGGTGCTGTCCGAGGAACTGTTCGACAAGCAGAATCCTCTCATTCGTCTGGATATGTCCGAGTTTATGGAGAAACACAGCGTGGCACGCATCATCGGTGCGCCTCCAGGATATGTTGGCTACGATGAAGCAGGTCAGCTCACCGAAAAGGTAAGAAGAAGACCATACTCGGTTGTTCTGTTTGATGAGATCGAAAAAGCACATCCGGATGTCATGAACATTCTGCTTCAGATTCTGGATGAAGGAAAGATCACCGATGCTCAGGGAAGAATCGTTTCCTTTGAAAGCACCGTTATTGTGATGACCTCCAACTGTGGAACCGAACAGCGTGCTTCCTCGCTTGGATTTAACAAGACCCCATCCGATATTGTACGTGACCGTGTAATGCAGTCGCTCTCTGAGTTTTTGCGTCCGGAATTCTTGGGTAGAGTGGATGAGGTGGTTATCTTTAATCAGCTTACCGAGGAAGACTTTGTAAAGATTGCAGAATTGATGCTGGGTGAGCTCAAAGAACCTCTGGCAGAAAAAGGAATCACCTGCCTGTGGGATGAGGCAGCACTCAAGCTCATCGCCCACAAAGCACATGGCAAACAGGGCGGTGCGAGGGATCTTCGCCGCCTGATCCGCAAAGAGGTGGAAGACAAGATCTGCTCGCTGCTGGTGGAACACTATGCAAATCAGCCGGCAGGAATCCAGATCAGCGCAGAAGATGACAACATCGTGCTGCATGTTCTTGACTAAAGGTAAAATCGGTACAGAATACGTTCTGTACCGATTTTTTTGTGAATGTTATACAGAAAGTGCAAAGATAACTTGACAAATGTAGACTGTTATGCTATCCTGTTTCTGTACTGAGAAAAAGGGAAATATTTCCCGTAGGTTATCTGGAAAGGAATGACAGAATGGCAGCGATCATCAAGATTGAAAATCTGTATAAGATTTACCCGGTGGGAAAAGAAAAGGTTGTTGCCTTGGGAGGAATCAATCTGGAAATCCCAAAGGGGCAGATCTGCTGTATTCTGGGAACTTCCGGTTCCGGAAAATCGACCCTGCTAAACCAGCTGGCAGGTCTGGAAAAGCCGACTAAAGGAAGAGTGCTGATTGGCGGAGTGAATGTTTCGGTCTTGTCCGAGGGACAGCTTGCAAAATTCAGGCAGAAAAATGTCGGATTCATTTTTCAGTCTTATAACCTCCTGCAATCGTACAGTGCGCTTGAAAACGTGGCGATGCCGCTGATGTTTCGCGGAATCGGAAAAGGTCTGCGAAACCGTCGAGCCAAGGTGATTTTAAAACAGGTTGGACTGGGCAAGCGAATGCACCACAAACCGGCACAGATGTCCGGTGGTCAGCAGCAGCGTGTCGGCATTGCCCGCGCATTTGTGGCAAAGCCAAAGATCGTTTTTGCCGATGAGCCGACCGGAAACCTGGATACCAAGACCACCAAAGAGGTCATGGAGCTGATGGTGCGGCTTTGCCGGAAAAACAATCAGACGCTGGTTCTGGTAACGCATGACCGGGAGCTTGCACTGTATGCCGATCGCATTATCACGCTGATTGACGGCCATGTGGTGGATGACAGAGAAAACCGGTCGATTGCAGAGATTTCGGAGGAACCGTCGGCATCGTCAGAAACAGCAGCACTGCCGGAAAATACATCGGCATCAAAAGCGCTGCAAAGCTCTCAGGACGATGAGATGGCACAGGTGGTAAACGCATTGCTGCCGGATGACCTGCAGGAACAGCCCAAACAGCTGGGCGAAGTGGTGGATGAGAAACCGGAGGAAATGGAAGAAAAGCAAGAGATAACCGATCAAGAAAGGGAAGATGAGGAGAAACAATGAAGCATAAAAAATTTGTCCGTTTTGTTTGCCTGATGATGGCAGTACTGATGGTTCTTGGTGTAATGGGCGGCGTTTTGTCTACGATGGCAAGCGCCGCTGTTGTTAAAAAGAAAACTTCTGTACATACCGATAAACAGCCTGATCTGACCTTTTATGATATTGACGGAAACCTGATTGGAACTTTTTCCCATGCAGCAGGTTCCGACCTGATTGGTTTTAATGCAACCCGCGTGATCTATCAGGATGAGGAAGGGCAGGAAGTGGAAACCAACTATGGTCGGGTGGACGTTACCCTGCATCTGTGCGATGGAACAGGAAAATACTCCAAGATGACATCGACCAGAGAAAGTTCCTACTATTTAAAATACAATCTGGGTTCAGCAGCAGGCGAAGCATTTTCCAACCGCATTACCTGCTCGGAAGGTGACAACGATACCATCGATCTGGACATCGAGCTGCCGAATGTGGTTTTCCGCGATTCCAATGAGATGAAGATGAACCTGACTTACCAGTATCCTTATGTCAGCAAGACAACCACCCGCGGGGATGTTACCTATATCAAGAACCAGACAGCAACCTTGAGCTTTGTCTTTACCAAGGCAAAGGTGGATCTGACCGTAACAAAACCAAAGAACAAGACTACCATCACCGATAAAGACACTGGTTCTGCTCCAGATTCCGGTTATGGCGACAAAGATCAGCTTGACAAAAACAAAAATCAGAGCATCTCGACTATCTATTCTCCGGATGGAACAACCGTAACCAGCAAGCCGGTAGACGACACGACCAATAATAATGGAAACAATTCCGGCACCAACAACGGCACCACTGTGGGTGAAAGCGGAAATTCCAACGGAGAAGGCGGAGATACTTCTACCAGCGCAGTGTTTGAAACACCATATCTGCTCTTGCAGGAATTTTCTACTGGTGGACAGGATCAGATTGCAGCAGGAAGCGAATTCTCTCTGGATTTCATTTGTGTCAATACCAGCCAGCAGGTGGACCTGGAAAACATCATTGTGAAGATCGCTCCAAGCGAGGGTTTGCAGGTAGTCGATTCGACCAATGTTTTCTATCTGCCAATTATCAATAAGAGCAGCAGCTTTGATAAGAGCATCAACGTCTCGGTGCTGCCGAATGCAGAGGCAAAATCTCATCCGATCGATATTACCTTTACCTATGAATATGTACTGAACGGGGTAAGACAAAAAGGTGAGATGACCCAGCAGGTATCGGTGCAGACCATGCAGCCGGACCGCTTCACAGTTGACCCGATTGCGGATCTTCTGGAAAGCAGCGTCGGGGAAGAAATCTATATCACCGGAAAATATGTCAACAAGAGCCGCGGCGATATTTACAATCTGTCCGCGACACTGGTGGGTGATTTTAACGGAGCCGGCAAGGTAGAGCATGTCGGCAACGTTGCAGCAGGTGTGTCGGGAGAGGTTGAGTTTTCCTTTACTCCGGATACAGCCGGACCGCTTCAGGGCGAGATTGCTTATACTTATGAGGATACTGCCGGAAATGTCCGCTCGCTCAGCGTACCATTCTCCACCACCATTCTGGAAGCACCGGCTGACGATATGATGACCGGCAGCATGGACGTGGATATGGGAATGGAAGAACCGCAGCTGCCAGAAGAAAATTTCTGGGACAAAGTGAAGGACCCGAACAGCTGGCAGATGTGGGCAGTGGTCGGCGGTGTCTGTGTAGTGGCAGTCCTGATTGCGGTTCGTGTGGTCAAGAAGAGAAAGGCTGCGGCAGAATTCGAGGACGACGATGAGAATATTTGATCTGATTTCGATGACCATGAGAAACCTTCTGCGGCGCAAGGCAAGGACACTTTTGACCATGACCGGCGTTGTAGTGGGTACCTGTGCAATTGTAGTAATGATTTCACTGGGACTGGCGATGACCAAGGCAATGGAGGAATCGTTGGCACAGATGGGCGACCTGACCCAGATCACCATTCAAAATTACGGTTCTTCCAAAGATAAACCAAAGCTCAATGACAGTGCTCTCAAGCAGATTCAGCAGATTGAAAATGTGGTGGCAGTTACTCCGTTTGCCAATGTTCCCAATATGAACATGAGCATTGTTTCCGGAAGAAACGACCGGTACAAGATGCAGCTTTATAATGTGATGGGGGTCTATCCGGAAGCGCTTTCCTATTTTGGATACAAGACCAGAGAAGGCGAGCTGCTGACAGTCAGCGCTACTCCAAAAAAGACAGCAAACATCATGTTCGGAAGCGAATCCGCTTATGAATTTGAGGATACCAAGCGCAGCTGGAGAAACAACCGCATCAGCGCAGTTCCAGATGAAAAAGGAAACCTGCCGGACCCGTTTGTCAATCCGATGAAGGACAAGATTGTCATGAAACTGGAATCACAGGAGCAGGATGAGAAAGGAGATCCCAAATACCCGACCATCACCAGAGATGTCCATGTGACCGGTGTGCTGGAGTCCAATCCGAGCCTCGGTTGGGAAACAAGCTACTACTGCTTTATGGATATCCGGGAATTGCAGCAATTATATAAGGAATACAAGCGGGTCAACAAGATCAAAACAGACCCGAACAACAGTTACAGCGGAAACGATGGACTGGAAAATTACACCCAAGTTAAGGTAAAGGTCTCGGATATCGATGCGGTGTCCGCTGTTGACGAAGCGATCAAGGCAATGGGGTTTGAAACCTATTCGCTGGAATCGGTTCGTGAACCGATGCAGAAACAGATGCAGCAGCAACAGCTGTTTTTGGGAAGCCTTGCTGCGATCTCCCTGTTGGTAGCGGCAATCGGTATCACCAACACCATGATTATGTCCATCTATGAACGCACACGAGAAATCGGTGTTATGAAGGTTCTTGGATGTAAGGTTGCGAATATCCGCGAGGTGTTTTTGATGGAAGCAGGGCTGATCGGATTCTGCGGCGGTCTTGCCGGAGTTGGGGTAAGCCTTGCAATTTCGAAGCTGCTCAACTACCTTGCGACGAACGGAAGCTTAAACGGAGAAAACGGAAACTTTCTTTCCGGCCTGATGGGCGGCATCGGTTCCATGGCAATGGGCTCCGAGCTTTCTATCATTCCAGGATGGCTGATGATTTCGGCGATTGTTTTTGCGACCATCATCGGTCTGGTTTCGGGATTTTATCCGGCAAACCGGGCGGTCAAAATTTCCGCGCTGGAAGCAATCAAACACGAGTAACTTTAAAAACTCTCCTCAGCTGCTGAGGGGAGTTTTTTTATAAATTCGGGTGAAACTGCTAGGATAACATGGTATAATAAAAATAAAATGCGAGGAGGAACAAGAAATGATCGAATCGAGCATTACCTTTTTACCAGTCAGCAATTTAAAGGAGACCGTCCGCTTTTATACCGAGGTAGTAGGGCTGACAGTCTGGAAAGAGATGGGCAGCTGTATTATTTTAAGCTGCAACAAAGGGTACTGGGGATTTTGCCAGTATGATGACGGCAGACCACTGGCAAGCGGTGTCTGCATGTCGTTAAACTGTGAGAATACACAGCAGGTGGATCAGGAATATCAGCGTCTGCAATCATTGGGAATCAAGACACAAGGTGCGCCTGCCCGCCATCCAAAGTTCCCGGTTTACTCCTTCTTCTTTGCAGATCCGGACGGATACCTGCTGGAATTCCAGAAAATTGTCGATGAAGAATAATCAGATTCTGCTTCCATCGCAGGTACTGCACCTGATAGAGCGGCTGGAAGCGGCAGGGGAAGAAGCCTGGATTGTTGGAGGATGTGTCCGTGACAGCCTGATGGGTAAGATACCGCACGACTGGGATATGACCACCTCGGCAGGCACTGGACGAATGAAGGAGATCTTTTCGGACAAACGCCTGCTGTTAAACGGCGAGCAGCATGGAACGGTTGGTGTCATTGAGGATGGAGCGGTATATGAAATCACTACCTACCGCATTGAGAGCGGGTGCAGTGACCACCGCCATCCGGACGCTATCCGCTTTACCAGAGAAATCCGCGAGGATCTTTCCCGGCGCGACTTTACCATCAACGCAATGGCGTACCATCCGGAGAAAGGATTGCTCGACTGCTTTGGCGGGGAAGAGGATATCAAAAACAAAATAATCCGCTGCGTGGGAGACCCCAAGCTTCGCTTTGAGGAGGACGCGCTGCGTATCCTTCGTGCGGTTCGTTTTTCTGCGGTGCTGGGATTTTCGATTCAGCAGGAAAGCAGCCAAGCTGCCTGCGACAAAGCAAAACTGCTCTGCGAAATCTCTGCCGAGCGAATCTGCGAGGAGCTGTGCAAAGCACTGTGCGGCAGGTGGGTGTCGCAGACCTTTGCGTTAAAAGAAGTGTGGGGGCAGATTTTCCCGGAGCTCGATGTTTTGGACGATGAGATTCAAAGACTGCCTGAGGATGCTTTTCTGCGGCTGATCTGGCTTTATCACAGTCAGGGAAAGCGGGCAAAGGACGCACTTCTGCGCCTGAAAGCGCCAAAAGCAGAGAGCAAAAGGGAAGAAGCTCTCTGGGAAATCCTGCAAGACACGCCAAAAACCGTAGTGGATTTTCGAAGATGTTTAAATGCCTTTGGAGAAAAGACAACAAAGGATTTTCTAAGCCTTCTTTTTGTTTCCAATCATCTTGATGAAAAGGCCAGACGGCAGCTGCTTGATACATTTGCCAGAGCAAAGGAGGGCTGCTGTTCTCTTTCTGACTTACAGATCGATGGCAGACAGCTTTTGGAAGCGGGATGTCCGAAAGGAAAAAAGGTCGGCGAAATATTAAATCAGCTTTTGGAAGAATGCATGCAGGAAGTTTTGCAAAATCACACCGAAAAACTAATTGAGAGGGCAAAACAGCTGTTTTAATGCGAGGAGGTTTTTATGGATCGAATGTTTTCCATTTCGCAGGTCGCACAGATGCTGGGACTTGGCATTGATGCGGTGCGTTTTTATGAGAAAAAAGGCTTAGTTCATCCTCAGGTCAATCCTAAAAATCGCTACCGCATGTACTCGGTTTATCAGATTATGGAGCTGTTGGATGTCGGATATTATCGGGGGCTGGGCATGAGCATCGAGCAGATTCGGAGCATCTATGATCAGTGCGACGAGGAACAGCTGATGCACCTGCTGCATCAAAAGCGGCTGGAAACAGAAAAAAAGATCCGCTACGAGCAGCAGCTGCTCAAGCGGATCGAACATGTGGAATCGATTGCGGCAAAGATTCAGGAGATGGGGGAGAGTATCGATATTCAGACCTTTCCCCAGAGCGATATTCTGTTTGAACAGCGGGAAGACAGCCTGAACCGCTACCTAGAGGAAGTCCTTGGCATGGACCATGACCGGTATATTTTCTGCCAACTGGCGCGCGAGTTTCCACTTTGGGACACCCCGCTTGGCAAAAAGTTAAACCCTCAGTCGGTCCGCACCATGCTGCTGTTAAACAGGGAGACTGCAAAACAGCTGGGCCAACAGCAGGCACAGAACACCATCCCGCAGATGACGGCACTGCACAGCATCGTAAGGCTTAAAAATGCGGATTTTCGGGAGGAAAATGTTGCTCCTATGCTTCGGTTTGCCCAAAAGGAAGGAATCCGTCTGCAAAATAAGCTGTTGATGACCGAGATTCCCATGATTTCCTATACCAATCTCGATCATTATTATGCAGAGCTGTTTATTCCGCTTGAGGAGGAAGATCAGCCGGCGATGACCAATCCATCGGCAGCCAGGAAATAGGATTTCCATGCGCCTTGATTAGTTCAAACAGGTCATCAGCGTTTAGGTAAACCGTTGCGGTGTTTTCGTTTGGATGAACTGCAATCAGCTGATGCTGATAGCTCTGGTCAAAGAATACTGTTACCTTTTTCTCGCTGTCGTTGAGGATACCGAGCGGTGTGACCGAGCCTCTGGTCAGCGACAGGATGGAAAAAAGATCTTTTTCGGAAGCAAATCCCAGGCGGCGGGTGTTGGCAGTTTTGGCAAACTGTTTTAGATCCACCCGTTTTTCGCCGCGGATTACAATTAGATAATAGTGACGTTTGTTGTCATCCCGCACAAAGAGGTTTTTGGCAATCGCTTCGCTGTGCGGGATGTTCTGTGCCATCATTTCCTCGATGGTATAGACTGCTGGATGAGAGCAGGTTTGATAGGAAATATTGTTTTGCTGCAAAAAGGTGTAGACAGCTTCCTTTGGATCGTTCATGAATGAGCCTCCCATAACAAGGTTATCTCCATGATAGCACAGAGGAAGAGAAAAGTAAAATGAGAAAATATTGTCATGATGTTCTCTTGACATAAATTTTTTAATCCGTTATCCTTTGCCTGTAAGCCAGGCGCCGGCTGAAAAACCAAAAAGGAGAATGGATATGTATTTTTTTGATTTGGGTCTTACTCCCTTTGAAGCTGGCAAACAGGTTGGAAGCAGTGATCTGGTGAAGAAAAACAGGCTCTTTTTTTCTGCTGAAGATTCACAGCAAATCCCGCAGGGAATTCTCGAAGAAAAGAAGGCGTTTGCAGCAAAATGTGAGAAAATCTGCCGGACAGTTTATCCTTCGATTCTGGAAGAAATGGAAGGCTTTTGTTTATCATCCGGTATTGCGATGGAGGAGTGGAGCACAAGGTTTTTTACCATCTATGCCTTTCCGCCATTTCAGGGCTGCACCTGTCTTGTAGTCAGTGGGGAAAACGGGTACCTTGCAAGAAACAGCGATTTTTTACCGCAGGCAGCTTCTTTATGCAGCAGTTATGTTTTTGACTTTCCAGAAACAAAATCTTTTTTTGCAAACAGCACAACACCAACGCAGATGGAAGATGGAGTCAATGAGGATGGACTGGCAGTAGGACTTACCTTTTTGTATCCGACCGTCAGAAAACCGGGACTTCACGCGGGATTACTGGTACGATATCTGCTGGAACACTGCCAGGATGTGCCGGAAGCGATCAAGGCACTTAAATATCTTCCGATCTCTTCGATGCAGACATTGACCCTTGCGGACAAAAATGGAAGAATTGCAGTGATAGAATGTAACTGTGAAGAGGTAGAGGTTCTGTCTCCAAACCAAGAGAATTTTCTGGCGGCAACCAATCATCTGCAAAGCAACAAGATGTGTCGCTATCAGACTCGGATGCCAGATCTGATTCACTCGCAGGAAAGACTGAAAACGGTGCAGAATTCCTGTCTTAATAAAAAGGAAGAGATAGACATAAAGTGGCTGAAAAAACTCTTTTCCGGGCAGATGGGTTTTCTTTGTCAATATCAGCCTGAGGAAGGGATGGATACGCTTTGGTCGGTAATTTATGACCTAAAGCAGGGAGAAATTCATTTGTGCCCGCAAAATCCATGGCACGGGGAATATCAAAAGGAAACGCACTTTTCCTTTTAAATAACAGGAGGAAACACGATGGAAACGGTGACAAAAAAAGGCAGGGTTCTTTTATACGATGAGCTGCGCGGTATTATGATTATCAGCATGCTGATTTACCACATCTGCTACGATTTGGCAGCGGTGGTAGGTCTGCCGGGAATGAGCTGGTTTTACTCTCCGGCAGCAGATTTCTGGCAGCTTTCGATCTGTGGTGTCTTTATCTTCATCGCCGGAGCGTGCTGCCGCTATTCCAAAAGCAATCTGAAACGGGGACTTCGGCTGTTTTGGCTGGGCATGCTGTTTACGGTAGTGACTGCACTGTTTGTCCCGAATTTGCTGATCGTGTTTGGTCTGCTTCATTTTCTGGGGGTTGCGGTGCTGCTTGCAAATCCTGTGAGAGGATTGCTCGAAAAAATTCCGGCTTCGATTGGACTTGTGGGTTGTCTTATCTTATTCTGGCTTACCTATCATGTTCAGTCGGGATGGATTGGTTTTTCACCGGAGCTTTCTATTACACTTCCGCGTGCACTGTATCAGACAAACCTTTTTTGTTTCCTCGGATTTTATAACAGCAGCTTTCAGTCTTCTGACTATTTTCCGCTGCTGCCATATCTGTTTTTGTTCTGGGCAGGAAGCTTCTTTTCCCGGTTTTCGCTTCCTCAATGGGCTTATCGTTCCCGATGCAAATGGCTTGCCTTTCTTGGCAGAAACAGTCTGTGGATCTACCTGTTCCATCAGCCGGTGGTTTATGGGGTGTTGTGGCTGATCTTTCGCTTTTAAATTTTAATAAGAAAAGGCTCTCTAACATAGAGAGCCTTTTTTCTATCCATTATTCTTTGACAGCATCATTGCGGAGATTAATCTCGAAACTGCCTACTGCGGCACTTTCCGAACGGTTTGCCCGATGCTCTACGCGAATATAAAGAGCAATGCACAAAGCTGCGAGGGCAAGCTGTGCTGCCGGATAGGCAAGCCATACACCGTTGAGCTCAAAGAAGAGCGGCAGAGTATACAGTGCAATCGGGAAAAACAGGCATGGTTCGATATACACCAGCAGGGAAGAAACGTTGGTCTTTTCCACCGCATAAAAATAAGCGCTGATGCATCGGGTGATGCCCACCATCAAAAAGGCGCAGGCTGTGATAACCAGAGCGGGCTGTGCCTGGGATGCAACGTGACCTTCCAGACCAAACAGCATGACGACCTCAGCGCGGAATACCGAAACGCAGACTGCGGTAATCAGAGAAATCAGAATAGAACTGATGATTCCTTTTTTGAAAAGATAATGGATTTCGTGACGTTTGCCTGCACCATAGTAGAAGCTGAGCAGCGGCTGGATTCCATCGCCGACACCTTGAAGCAGCAGCTGAACCGAGGCAAGCACGTAGGAAAGCAGAGAGAATACCGCCAGAGCATCATCGCCGCCATAGCGGATACACTGCCAGTTGGTGAAGACGATGATAACCGATGGAATCAAGGTCTGTCCGAATGGGGAAATACCGATGCGAACCATTGCTTTTAAACGGGAGAAGGAGATCTTTAATCCATCCCATGTAAAGACATTGCGGTAATTGCGGAATAAATAGGAAAGGTTAAAGGCTGCGACAACGCCCTGTGCGATGACAGTGGCGAGAGCTGCACCAGTCAGACCCAGGTTCATGCGGAATACAAACACATAGTCCAGAATAATGTTGGTGATCAGACCGGAGCTCATGAACAGGGTAGCCTCAATCGTTTTGCCCTGATTGCGGATGAGCGGGGTAATGCCGTTGCCCAGCACAGGGAGGAATCCGCACAGAATGATAATGGAGATGTAGTCATGCGCATAGTCGGCAATTGCGCCGGTGGCACCAAGAGCCTGAATACACAGATCTTTGGTCAGCCAGAAAATCCCCATCAAAGCAGCGGCTGCAATCAAAAGGACGGAGATGGTGCTGCCCATCGCGCGGTCTGCTTCCTCGTAGTTTTCCTGTCCTAAGTTTTTGCTCATCAGTACCGCTCCGCCGACACCCAAACCAAAGGCGGTGGCATTCATGCAGGCCTGAACTGGATAAACCAGGTTGATTGCGGCAAGCGCCTGGCTGCCGACTGCGTTTCCTACAAAGACGCCATCCACCATCGAATAGAATCCGCTGAGCAGCATGGAGACCATGGAAGGCAGAACATAACGATAAAAATCTCTGTTTAATTTGTTTTTCATAGCCAATGTCCTTTCTTGCAGATATGATAAAGAAATCGTTCTGAAATCTATTCTTGACGTAAAGAGATTATAAACTATGGTCTTACACCATAGTCAAGAGCTTTTTTGGAAGTTTTTTTAAAAAGCAGGATAAATTTAAGCAGAATTGACAACCCTTGCTTTTTGGTGGGATGATAAGCGGGGAGAATCGATGATTTTGGCTAAAAAACGGCAAAAATGGGAGAAAAACAGGTCTGCTGCAAGGATGAAAGCCAGCAGGCTATGAAATCACTGTAAACAAATCACAAAAAAACTTGTGAAACCAGAAAAATTCTGATAAAATAAAATACAGACTGAAAAGGAAAACCCATCCATTTCAGAAAATTTATTCAAAGAAAGTAGAGCTGATGAATTTTGGACAGTAGTAGCGGGTTATCTTATTTATTGGTAGTAATTTGTGTAGCGCTTTCGGCGTTTTTCTCCGGGTCAGAGACGGCGTTGACCAGTGTCAACAAGATTCGCCTGAAAAACATGGCAGAAAACGGAGACCAGAGAGCCGCAAAAACATTGCGTATCGCAGAAAACTATGAAAGCATGATTTCTACGGTACTGATCGGAAACAACATCGTAAACATCGCTTCCGCTTCGCTTGCAACATTGATTTTTACTGCACTGCTGGGTGCAGAAAAGGGTGCAGCGGCATCGACAGTTGTTATGACCATTGTTGTTTTGATCTGTGGTGAGGTTCTCCCGAAAAACTACGCGAAAAGCCATGCGGATTCTCTTGCAATGACGGTTTCCGGTCCTATCAGCATTCTGATGGTGATCTTTAAACCACTTGCAGCGATCCTCAACGCATTATCCCGCTTAATGGCAAAATTTACCGGAAGCGAAGATGGTGAAAAACCATCCGTTACCGAAGAAGAACTGAAGTACATTGTCGAGTCGATTGAAGAAGAGGGCGTTTTGGAAGAAAAAGAAAGCGACCTGGTACAGTCGGCTTTGGAACTGGATGAAATTGAAGTACAGGAAATTGTAACTCCACGTGTTGATATGATCACTCTGGATGTGGAGGACAGCTGGGAAGATATTCTGGCACTTGCAAAGGACAGCAAGGTTTCCCGTATTCCGGTTTATGAAGGTTCTATCGACAACATTATCGGTCTGGTTCATGTCCGTGATATTCTGGAAGACGAAATCAACAGTCAGGACCATGATATTCGCAATCTGCTCACACAGTGCCTGTTTGTACATAAGACCATGAATCTTTCCAGACTGCTGGAAAAACTGCGCAAGGAAAAAATGCCGCTTGCCATTGTCACCGATGATTACGGCGGCACAATGGGTCTTGTTACCATCGAGGACATCGTGGAAGAACTGGTTGGCGAAATCTGGGATGAATACGATGACTTTGAAGAAGAACTGGTCAAGAAGAGTGACACTGTTTATGAAGTCAGCGGAGACTATAATGTATACGACCTGATGGAGGAGCTTGATCCGGAAAACCGTTCCTTTGACACCGATTACAATACTGTAAGCGGATGGACTCTGGAACAACTGGAACATATCCCGCAGGTAGGAGAACAGTTTGTTTACAACGGCTATATCCGTGTAACAGTCGAAGAGATGGATGAACAGCGCATCACGAAATTAAAGGTTGAACTTTTACCGAAGGAATCACAGCCGGAGGAAGAAAAATAACGAAATGGGGTTGAGTGATGTCAAAAAGAAAACCCAATACAAATAAAGGGCAGGGCTGGCAGAAAGTAGAGTTGTCTTCCAAACCCGCTGCAGAAGAAACCTCTTCCAAAATAGAGGAAGCTTCCAAAGAGGCACCAGAAGCAGAGTCTGCACCAAAGGCGGAGGAAACTGCACCGGATGCTGCATCAGAAGCTGTGTCTGAACCAGCAGCAGAAGCTTTGCCAGAACAAAAAGAGAACCAGACAGAAAAGGAACAGCCTTCTGCTCAAAAAGAAACAAAGAACAAACAGTCTTCTGCACCGCAGACAGACAGCGCAAAGAAGGCAGCAGCTAAAAAACGCCGCCGCAAATATTCGGCAGCAGTCCCGCTGGGAGGATTCTTTATCCTGATGGCGCTGATTGGCGTTATCACCGTTGCAGTATTTGGGGTGCGCGCAACCGAAAGTCTGATCGACAACTCTAAACAGAAAGAGGAGTTTGCCGACATCATCCTTCCGGTCCTGATGTTTGACCCGGTACCGTTTGAGGACCCGAACGAGATGGGCGAGCTGGCATTGCTCCGTTCCTCCATCTGGTCGGCAGTTATCAGCAACAATGACAAATACAGCATCGGTGATGGAAACGTGGTTTCGGTTCCAAAGAGTGACGTTGACGTTGCATGTGCGTCGCTGTTTGGCTCCAGTGTTACACTGAACCATCAGTCCTTTGAAGATTACCTGTCGCTGTATTCCTTTGATGAGGAAACCCAGACCTACTATGTACCGGTCGATGCAAATATTCTTTATACCCCACAGGTAGAGGAAATTTCCCGAAATGGAGACATCTTTGAGCTGACAGTAGGCTATTTGGCTCCAGATAACCAGTGGATGCAGAGCATCAAAGGGGAAAAGTCTGACCCGACACCAAGCAAATACATGATCTATGAACTGAAAAAGGTAGAGGATCATTATCAGCTGGTAGCGATCAAAGACCCACCGGAAGGTGCTGTACCAGGTATCCCTCAGATCGAGGAGACAACAACACCTCAGACTACAACCACAACAGAGCCGCAGACCATCGAGCCTGCTCAGACTCCAACTGAGGAAACAGAACAGACTGAGGAAACCGCTCCAACCGAGCAGCAGACCGAAGAATCGGAAAGCGCTCAGCTTTAATAACGCACAAAAAGTGAAGGGAAAATTCCCTTCACTTTTTTTATAAAAAAACAAAGAAAATCTTGAGCATCTTCACCAATGGTGCTATAATAGGTAACCGTGGGAATTTTCCCAGAATAATAAAAAAGAGGATGATCGGTGTGAAGGTAAAATTATTGGTTCAAATTGGCATTGTGTTCGGCATCTGCCTGTTGGGGGAACTGATTGCAAAGCTGCTCCCATTTGTTTTTCCGTCCAGCGTAATCAGCATGATTCTGCTGTTTTTGCTGCTGCTGAGCGGTTTGCTCAAGGTGGAGCACATCCGGGAAAAGGGAGACTTTCTGCTTAAAAACATGGCATTTTTCTTTATCCCTTCCGGTGTTGCACTGATTGAACAGATGGATGTTCTGAAAGGGAAGATCCTGCCGCTGCTGGCAATCTGTCTGATTACTACCATTCTGACCTTTATGGTTTCGGCTTTTACCATCCGTCTGGTTACTGCATGGCAAAAGCGTTTTAGCAAGGAGGAAAAGTAGATGAGCGAGATTTATGCTTCCCCGTTATTTGGAATTGTACTGTGTATTTTTTCCTTTGAGATCGGTCTGTGGATCAACCGCAAGACCCGTTCTCCGCTTGCAAATCCGCTTTTGATTGCCATTGCAATCTGTATTGCGGTGCTTCAGGGATTTGCAATCCCGCTGGAAAGCTTTCAGCAGGGCGGACAGATCATCTCGATGTTTTTGGCTCCGGCAACTGCGGCACTTGCCCTTTCGATTTACAGTCAGTGGGAGGTGCTCAAAAAGAATTTTCTGCCGATTCTGGCAGGAACACTGACCGGCTCCCTGACCTCGATTGTCAGCGTACTGGTTTTGTGCAAATTATTTGGTTTGAGCGATGAGCTGACAGCATCCATGATTCCAAAAAGTGTTACCACCCCGATTGCAATGGAGATTTCCAAGCAGCAGGGCGGCATCGTTTCCATCACGGTTGCAGCCGTTATCGTGACCGGCATTATCGGTGCAGTGATTGCTCCGGCGCTGATCAAACTGTTCCGCGTGAAGAATCCGGTAGAAGCGGGTATTGCAATCGGAACCTGCAGCCATGCGCTGGGAACCACCAAGGCGTTGGAGCTGGGAGAGGTTCAGGGCGCGATGAGCGGAATCGCAATCGGTGTTGCAGGAATGATTACCGTTCTGCTTACAATGTTTTTATAAAAGCAATATGGATAGAAAAAGCCCTTTTGGAAGAGGAAAAGCGTATCCTCTTGAGCCAAAAGGGCTTTTGTGTTATGATAAAAGAGAAGGATTATCTGCTGAAAAGGAGGGGTCCATATGGTAGAAAGCATTGCACGATTGGCGATAGTAGCAGTGGTATGCTTCCCCATGCTTGTAATCGGAATCTTGCTGTATGGTGGGAAGGCGGGTTTTCTGCTCGCAGGTTACAACACCATGAGCCGGGAGGAAAAGGCAAAGTGGGACGAAAAAAGGCTGCTTCGTTTCAGCGGGAAATGTATCATCGTGCTGAGTATCCTGCCAATCGGGATGGAGCTGTTGATTCTGGCGGGACTGCCATTTGGACCGGTGTATGGAATAGGTTGGACTGTATATGTCCTGCTGATTGTATGGATGATTGTTTACATGAACACAAAGAAACGCTTTCGGAAAAAATAATGGAGGAACAGTATGTCAATTCGTTTTGCATCAATCGGTACCGGATGGATTGCCGGTGAGTTTTTAAAGGGAGCCCGCGAGGTAGAAGGTTTAGAGTATACTGCATGCTATTCCCGCAGTCAGGAAAAAGGGGAAGAGTTTGCAAAACAGTGGGGTGCACAGAAGGTATACACCGATCTGGAAGCAATGGCTGAGGATAAGGAGATTGACGCGGTTTATATTGCAAGCCCCAATGCCCTGCATTACAGCCAGAGCAAGCTGTTTTTGCAGCATGGAAAGCACGTTATCTGCGAAAAGCCGATCACTGTGGAGCCGGAACAGCTCATGGAGCTCCAGCAGCTGGCAGAACAAAAAGGCCTTGTCTACATGGAGGCGCTGATTGGAGTTTATCTGCCGGAGATGCGGATACTGCAGGGCGCAGTGGAACGTCTGGGCGGTGTTCATTTGGCAAGACTGGATTTTTCGCAGTATTCTTCCAAGTATCCGGCATATCTTGCAGGTGAAGTGCCAAACATCTTTAATCCGAAGATGGCAACCGGCGGACTGATGGATCTTGGAATCTATTGTGTTTATCCGGCAGTCATGCTGTTTGGCATGCCGGACAAAGTGTCGGCGCATACACGGTTTTTGTCCACCGGAGCGGATGGAAGCGGCTGTGTGACCCTGCATTATGCGGACAAAACGGTTGTACTGACCTATTCCAAAACCGCACAGGGAGAAATCGGCTCGGAAATCCAGGGAGAACACGGTGTTATCCGCATCCCACGCATCTCCAAACTGACCGATATGACCTTTACTCCGGTTGGAGGACAGCCGCAGCCGCTGAGCACCTATACCGACAAATATCTGCAAATGTCCTATGAGGCAAAGCGCTTTTATGAATTTATCACACAGCCAGAGCAGAACCGGGCACAATACCGCTATGTCAGCTCGATTGCGTATACGGTCAGCCGTGTGATGAAGATGGCACGCGAGGAGGCAGGAATCCACTTTGAACTGTCTGAGCAATGATTTTAACTGGGAAATGGTACGCCGGGCAGCAATGGAGCAGTCAGCCAAAGACTGCGGATGCTCACCCGAAGATTTTGAAAAGCAGGAAAATACCATCCTGCTTTCCAAACCGCTTTGCGGCGCAAAAAAATATTATACGCAGCCGCACTTCTGCCAGTTTGTTTCCTATGGAAATGGAGTTGTGGCGGTGGCGGATGAGAAGGTATACGGCTTTGTCTGTCAGTACCTGCAAAGCTGCCGCTATCCATTCTATGCGTTTGATACCCCGCATCTCAATCAGATTTCAAAAGAGATGCAGAAGTATCAAAAAGCAGTTTGCTTTTTGGCGGAATATTTTTTGCCTGACCCCAAAAGCGAAGTTATCACCCTGCCTGGGCTTGCGATAGAATGGCTGTACGATCAGCAGATTGAAAAGCTCTATTCGGATCGCCGGTTTTCCATGGCATTGTCCTACACCACAGAAGGGGAGAAGAAGGACCGCATCGCGGCGGTCGGCTTTGTGGATGGGGAGCTTGCAGGAGTTGCCGGTGTCAGCGATGACTGCGATCAGCTGTGGCAGGTCGGAATTGATGTCCTGCCGCAGTTTCGGGGACGCGGTATTGCGAAAGCGCTGACCTCTGCATTGACCCGAGAGGTGTTTGCAAAGGGAAAAATCCCGTTTTATTGTACCGCGTGGTCCAATCTCATCTCAAAACGGAACGCAATTGCCTGTGGATATCGGAGCGCATGGGTCGAATTATCTGTAAAGGATATAAGCTTTACAGAACAAATATTGCATTAATTTTGATATAATGCCAGGAAACAAGAAAATTATTACAGATTAAAAAGAAAGATAGAGAGAGGTCGAAAATCCGTTCTTCTGCATAGAATGAAACGGAGAGCATTTGGCTAAAACTGAAAAGCCAACGCAATCCAGTAAAGGAGGCAGGAACAGATGAATTTTCGTGTACTGGATCTATCCGCTCATCAGGGCGATATTGATTTTTCCCGCGTAAAAAAAGACGGGATTTGGGGCGTTATGCTCAAAGCAACCGAAGGACAGAGCTATCTCAGCCCCGCATTTGATAAAAACTATGAGCAGGCGACCAAGGCCGGTCTGCATGTGGGTGCATACCACTATCTGCGTGCAGCAAATGCGCTGGATTCCCTAAAAGAAGCACAGTTTTTCCTCCAGTCGGTGAAGGGAAAACAGCTGACTCTGCCGCTGGCAGTGGATATCGAAGCGCCGGAGCAAAAACCGATCCGCGACCTTGCACCCATCGCCAAAACCTTTTGCCAGGAGCTGGAACGACAGAAATATTATGCGGTACTTTACAGCATGGTTTCCTGGTTTCGAACCAAGCTTTCCAGCAAGGAGCTGAATGCCTACGACCGATGGATTGCTCATGTGGGAGTGTCCGCACCCAAATTCGATAAACCATACGGCATGTGGCAGTTTACCTGGGAGGCAAAGGTGGACGGCATCCTGGGCAATGTGGACGAAAATGTCTGCTATAAGGATTACCCGCAGATTTTAAAGAAAGCGGGACTCAATCACCTGAACGGATAAGTACAAAACAGCAATCAAAATAAAGGAGGAAGAAACGATGAGCGTTCATATCAATCATACCGTTTCGCCAACAATCACAGAAGAAGAAAAAGAAGTATTGCAGCAGATCCATGCAGCGGTCCGCTATCCTGTCTGCCGCTTTGAACTGCGAAGCAGCAGGGAAGAGGAGCTGCGCAGCACAGCACTGGATGCAGTTCATCTGACAGACGAAAAGGAAGGCATGGAATCGGTAAAACACCGCGCAGAGCTGTTAAAGAGCCTGGAAGAAAAAGGTCTGATCGTTTTGTTCTATCATTTGAAGACCTTTGTTAAGGGCGATTATCAGCCTTATCATCACAGCGATATTTTCTGTCAGTTACAGCAGCTGGCAGAAGAAGGTTCCAAGCGGGAAGGTTACCTGTTCGACTATGCTTTTGTCAAAAAAGGCGTTGCAGTATTGACCATCAAAGGAAAATATGCGCTCAGAGGATAATCTGATATAAAAGAGAAAGGACACCGAATTTCGGTGTCCTTTTTTTCGTTTCTTGTATGATGCGATTATTCGTTTACTGCGCCAGCCATTTCCTGACCTACGTTTAAGATATGGTCACCGATACGTTCAAAGTCGGTGAGCATCTCGGAGTAGAGGACACAGCCTTCGTCGGAACATTTGCCGACCTGCATGCGGTCGATCTGGTTTTTACGGAACTGTTCGGTCATCTCGTCGATCTTTTCCTCAATGCCTGCAATCTCTGCAACATTGATACCGTTGTCGATCGATTCAACCTTGGAAAGTGCTTTGACACAGATTTCGCGCATCTGTGCGATTTCACCGATTACCTCCTTGGAGAAGGTGATGTTCTTTTCTTCGATCATCTTGGTGTATTCACAGATGTTAACAGCATGGTCACCGATACGCTCTAAGTTGCCGCACACTTTGAACAGTGCGCTCATGTACTGGGAGTCTTTCGGGTTTCTTTCTTTTACCATGATCTTGGAGATATATTTGGAGATCTCCTTGTTGAGGTAGTCGATATATTCCTCGCGGTCACGAACCTCTTCCAGAAGGGTGGTTTTTCCGTCTTTTACAGCTTCGAAGCTGGCATCAACGTTTTCTTTTGCCATTTTAACCATACGAAGCAGCTCGTTTTTGATTGCGTTTACTGCGATTGCAGAAAGACCGATCTTGGTTTCGCCGCGGTTTTCAATTGGAATAGGACGGATGTATTCCAGATGCATAACATCGCTTTTTTCTTCTGGCAGGTCCGGCAGAATCTTGGTTGCAATCTTTGCAAGATAGGTGCCGAAAGGAAGAAGAAGAATGGTAGTTGTAATATTAAAGATGGTGTGCATGTTTGCAATCTGTGCTGCAACGTTGTCCGGAGTCAGACTCTCTACAAAGGCAGCAAATGGGGTCAGGATGCAAACGATGGTGAAGATGGTGGTACCGATGATGTTGAAGAGAAGATGGATGATAGTGGTTCTCTTCGCATTTCGTGCAGTACCAATCGAAGCCAGAACTGCTGTGATACAGGTACCGATGTTCTGACCAAACAGAACATATACTGCCTGGGAAAGTCCAATTACACCGCTTCCTGCAAGTGCCTGAAGGATACCAACAGAAGCAGAAGAGGACTGGATGACAGCGGTGAACAGTGCACCAGCAAGGATACCCAGTACAGGGTTGGAGAACTTGGTCATCAGGTTGATGAAGGTCTGGGAATCACGCAGCGGCATCATCGCGGAACTCATCATATCCATACCGATAAACAGAATACCCAAACCGGCAATGATTTTACCGTAGTGATGAACCTTTTCCTTCTTGATAAAGACAATGAGCGCAACACCGATAAAGGCGAACAGAGGGGCAAGAGCACCGATGTCCAGAGCGATCAGCTGACCGGTGATAGTGGTACCGATGTTAGCACCCATGATAATCCAGACAGCCTGGCCCAATGTCATCATACCGGAGTTTACAAAGCCGACAACCATGACGGTTGTTGCAGAAGAGGACTGGATGGCAGCGGTGATGCCGGCGCCGACCAGAACACCAAGAAAACGATTTGCAGTCAGTTTTTCCAGGATTTTTTTCATGCGGTTTCCGGCTGCAGCCTCGAGACCGTTACTCATCATCTGCATGCCATAAAGGAACAAACCAAGACCACCAAGCAGGCTAATTAGATCTGTTATCTTCACAATACTTCCTCCATGATTTTACAAAAATTTATTGTACTATTAATTTTATACACAAAATTTGAAATAAAAGCAAGATGCAACGCGCAAATTTAACACGATTTTACATGGATTTAACATTGACATTTTATTAAGACAAATGCAGTATTTGAGAGAAAGAAAGGCTTTTGTTAAACTCTTTTAAAATAAGTTGTGATTGAAAAGAGCTTTTGTGTATCTTTTCTAAAGTGTGTTAAAGCAATAACATTTAAAAATCTATGAGTGTAAAAGGATTTTTCTGTAAAAGACAATAGAATTGCTCCGATTGTTGTGGTAAAATGAAAGAAAAGGATGAATCATGTTAAGGTGCGGGGAGGAAGTTTTATGATGCGATATCAAAAAATAATTGCTGTGCTGATGACATTTCTTGTCCTGCTGAATGTTTCTGCCTGTGCACGAAGCATACAGGATGATTTGCAAAGTTCTTCGGAAGAAGCGCATGAGGAACAAAGCGAAGTTAAAGAAGCAGAATCTGTTTTGCCAAATTCCTGGAAGGTGGAGCAGTTTGTGATTGCGGGATTTGACAAAGATGGCCCGGGTGATTTTGGAAGGCAGGTTTCTTTATCTGACGAAGAGCAGGTAGAACTCTTACAGTTACTTGATATCGAAAGCTGGGAAGCGTGTGAGGGGATAGAACATGAGCTTTCTGTCTGTCTAACCGTTGCGGACAAAGAGCTGCAACACTTTCTTTCGGTGTAGGATGCGGGAGAAGAGGGAAGCGTCATTCTACTGCTTGACCAAACCAGTGGCGAAAGGTGGTTGTATCGGGCATCTGAACAGACAGCAAAACAGGCAGAGCAGTTGGCGGCTAGGTTAAGAGCAAGATGTGACGAAAAATAAAGGGATGTTTTGTGTAAAGAAAAAGCGGCAGAACAAAATAGTCTGCCGCTTTTTCTTTCAATATATTATTGCGTGCGCACGCATTTTATGATATAGTAATTTCTTGAAGAGAAGAAAAGGGGGAAACACAAAAATGAAACTGTTAAAATGGATTTCAGTCGCTGACCGTTTTACCAAAGTATATCTGGATAATCAGTTTGCTCCTCTGGGAATCAACAGCAGCCAGCATATGTACCTGTTAAAGATCTGCGAGAATCCCGGAATTTTACAGGATTCCTTGCTGGAAAGCTTTTATGTTCATCCAAGCAACGTTGTCCGAACAGTGTTAGCACTGGAAAAGAAGGGCTTTTTGACCAGAACATTGTATGAAAAAGACAAACGGACCTGTCGTCTTTATCCGACCGAGAAAGCTTTGGCGATTGCCGGACAGGTTCAGGAAATCTGCGACCGGACAGAATCAATGCTGATGGAAGAAATCGGCGAGGAAGAACAGAAGATTTTTGCGGATGTATTGATTCGAGCAGGCAAACAAATTGCCGGAAAACTGGATGTAGAGCGTAAGGGAGACGAGTTTGATGAATGAAAATCCTTTGGGTTATGAAAAGATATCCAAATTGTTGCGGAACTTTGCAGTTCCAAGCATTACAGCAACGCTGGTAAGTTCCTTATACAATATCGTCGATCAGGTATTTATCGGGCAGGGTGTCGGTTATCTGGGTAATGCAGCGACCAACGTGTCCTACCCGCTGTCCACCATCTGTCTTGCCATCTCATTGCTGATTGGAATTGGAAGCGCTTCACGTTTTTCCATCTGTCTTGGCAGGGGAGACACCGATCAGGCGGCAAAGATCGCGGGAAATGGTGTAACGCTGATGGTTCTGGCAGGAATTTTGTATCTGGTGTTGGGAGAAGTACTGCTGACACCGATGCTGCGCATCTTTGGTGCGACCACAGAGGTTATGCCGTATGCACAGAGTTATGCGAGCATTATTTTAATCGGTATGCCGTTTTTGATTTTGACAAACGGTATCAGCAATCTGATTCGTGCGGATGGCAGCCCGAAATACTCCATGATCTGTATGGTGGCGGGCGCAGTGGTCAACACCATTCTGGACCCTATTTTTATCTTTGTTTTTCAGTGGGGAATGTTTGGTGCCGCGCTTGCGACCATTCTGGGACAAATTCTGTCTTTCCTGCTGGCAATACGTTACCTGTGGGCATTCCAAACCATCACGTTGGAAAAGGAATGTTTCCGTCCTGACTGGAGGGATGATCTGCACACCCTTTCCATGGGTATCAGCAGCAGTGTCAACCAGATTGCCATTACGATTGTTCAGGTAGTATTGAACAACTCGCTGACCTACTACGGAGCAATGTCTGTTTATGGGGAGGATATCCCGCTGGCTGCCTGCGGAATCGTGATGAAAACAAACGCAATCCTGCTCTCCATCATTGTAGGAATCTCGCAGGGAGTTCAGCCGATTATCGGATTTAACTACGGTGCGCGCAAATATGATCGGGTAAAGCAGGCATATCTGCTGGCAATACGCTGGAATTTTGTTATTTCTGCGGTGGGATTCTTGTTGTTCCAGCTGTTCCCGCGCCCCATCATCTCTATCTTTGGAAGTGGGGAGGAACTTTACTTTGATTTTGCGGTTTTGTTCATGAGGACATTTTTGTTCATGGTGATCGTTAACGGGGTGCAGGTGCTTTCTTCCAGCTTTTTCACCGCGATTGGAAAGGCACTCAAAGGATTGCTGCTGTCTTTGACCAGACAGGTATTTTTCCTGATTCCGCTGATCTTGATTCTGCCGCTGTGGCTGGGGATCTTTGGTGTATTGCTTGCAGGCCCGATTGCGGATTTTATCGCATTTGTCGTATCGGTTTTGCTGGTCAAAAAGGAGTTTTCGATTTTAAAAGAACAGGCAGATGTTATTTCATAAGCAAACAGGGCGAAAGCATATGAGAGCTTTCGCCCTGTTCTTTTTGCATGGACTTTCTTAATAGGAAAATAAAAACTTTCCAAATTGTATAGCTGTTCCCTTCTAAAAAGGAAAGTCGGGTGGTATGATAAGTCCAGAAGGAAAAAGCGAAAGGGGAAACGGAGAATGGAAGGAAAACTTGCCGAAAATATTCGTGCTTTGCGGAAGGAAAAAAGGATGACCCAGGAACAGCTTGCCGAATGTTTGGATGTGACGGTCGGAGCGGTTTCCAAGTGGGAGAGCGGCGCGACCACGCCGGATCTATCGATGATTATGGAGCTGGCGCATTTTTTTGCGGTATCGGTGGATGCCTTGCTGGGATATCAGTGGCAGAATAGCTCTCTTGAACAGACGCTGGAGAGATTAAAGAAGCTGCGTCAGCAGCGCGACTATGAACAGGCAATTAGGCTGGGAGAAAAGGAGCTTAGGCGCTATCCAAACCATTTTCAGCTGGTCTATCAGCTGGCAATGCTTCATCTGGATGTGGGGGCGGAAAATGATAAAAGTCATGTTTACCGGGGACAGGAGCTGCTTTGTCATGCGATTGAGCTGTTTAGCCAGAACACCGATCCAGAGCTGAGCTTATGGACGCTCAAAAACAAGCTGGGAGACTCCTATCTATACAGCAGGCAGCCGGAACAGGCGGTAAAAATTTACCGGGAAAACAATGTAAATGGTATTAACAATGCTCGCATTGCACAGGCACTGAGCGACATTATGAAGCGGCACGAGGAAGCAATGCCATATGCACAGAAAGCTTTCCGCCAGCTGACTGAGGAGCTTTCGGAAACAATGGTTGCTCTGGCGAGCATCTATTACGGAAAAATGCAGCTGGAAGAAGCAGTAGAGTGTATGCGATGGATGATCAGTACACTGGAAACGGTGCGTCCGGATAAGGGTTTTTGTGAAACAGATATGGCGGTTATTACCATCCTTTCCTCATTGGGAGAATTTTTTCTGGATGCCGGAGACAGGGAACGGGCGAAGGAATATCTGCTTAAAGCTCATCGTCTGGCAAGGGCGTATGATATGACACCGATAGAACAAGTGGTGACCTGCCGGTTTTTTGAGGGTCGGCTGGAAGGACGGCATCTGCTGGATTACGGCGCAGGCGGTGCAGAGTATCTCAAGACCAGACTGCATCGGGACACAAGGGAGGAACAGCCGGAACTTTATGAAATGTTTGAAGAGGTCTCCCGTCAGGTGGACGAGGAAGTAAAGGCGGGAGCACTGGGAGAATATACCCTTGGAAGGAGTGGGGAATGATGAAGGGATATCGGGATATCTTACGGAAGAACAGAAACATGCTCACCGGAATCGGATTTGTGATGGTGATTTCAGCGATCTTTGCAGTTGCTGCAGGCTACTCGCTCAGCTGGATTCTCAATGCTTATGAAGCGCAGGGTGACCGCGTGCGTCAGCTGATTTTGGCATCACTTGGCTCCGTAGGGATGTTTGGACTGTGTATCCTGACCGAATATCTGGGGGATTTATCCCTTGCATGGATGCAGCGCAGAATCAAGAATGATCTGCGCAAAATGGCTTCCCGAAAGCTTGCGTCCCTTTCCTATGAGGAGTTTTATCAGAAGGATTCCGGTGCCTATGTTTCCTGGTTGGGAAACGATGTCGATCAGTTGTACACAAACGCCTTTGAACAGCTGTTTCAGGGAATCCGCAGAGGTTTTTCTGCTCTTTTTGCCTTTGTGGTGATGAGTATGAGCAGTTGGTATCTGGGTGTAGCGGCGCTGATTTTGTTTGTGATTCAGTTTACTGTCCCACAGCTGATGAACAAAGCAATGGAGCGGGCGACCCAGCGGCGCTCTCAGGCGATGGAGCAAAGTGTGGAAGCTTACAAGGATACCATCATGGGAACAGGAATCTTTTATCTGAGCAATCTGCGGCAGAAAATTGTGGAGCGCATCGCCGTTTCCTCCGACAAAGCAGAACAGCAGATCTTTCTGAGCAACCGAACTGTCTGTACAGTGCAGAATTTGCTATCACTTGTAAGCTGCAACAATCAGATCGTGCTGACGCTGGTTGCCACCTTTGCGGCAATCACCGGAGCCGCGCCCATCGGCATTATCTTTGCCGTAGGAAACCTCTGCGGACAGTTCTTTAACGGAATTGGTGACGCGGTCAAAGCGGTGGTCTCTATCCGCTCGACAAAGCCCCTCTGGGAAAAATTTGAGCTGTCTGTCGTAAAAACCGAGGGAGCGGAAATCAACAAGCCGATCGATGAAATTACCATGCAGAATCTTTCCTTTGCCTATGGAGAAAAGCAGATTTTAACCAAGCGGGATTTTTCCTTTGTGTCGGGTGGAAAATATGCCGTCTGCGGCGAGAGCGGCAGCGGAAAAACCACTGTGATGAAGCTTTTGCTGGGGCTGCTTCCCCGATATGAGGGGCGCATCTGCTATGATGGCATCGAGCAGCGTCAGGCAGATGTCAGCAGCCTTTATGAGCAGATCGGCTATGTCGACCAGCAGGTCTATTTGTTTCAGGACAGTCTGCGGTTTAACATCACGCTGGGACAACATTACTCCGAGCAGGAAATTTGGTCGGTCATCAAAGCGTGCAGATTGCAAGAGCTTGTAAACTCGCTGCCAAACGGATTGGACAGCGTCATTTTGGAAAACGGCAAGAACCTTTCGGGCGGACAGAGGCAGAGAATCGCATTAGCAAGAGGACTGATCCGCAAGGTGCGCTATATGGTGCTCGATGAGGGAACCTCAGCACTTGACGAAGAAAATGCGCTGGACATCGAGCAGAACCTGATGAGCCGAAAGGAGCTGTGTGTCATCGTCATCACCCATAACCTGCGCGACAGCATCCGAAAACAGCTGACCCGGGTTTATGAAATTTAAGTTGAGTAAAATAAAAAAGCTCTCCTAAAACAGGAGAGCTTTTTTTGATAAAGGGTTTTTAAGCGACCATACCGAGCAGGGAGTAAGCAAGGGTGCCCACCACACCGGTACCAAAGATGATGGCGATGGCATTGACGCGGTATTTTCGCAGAAGGAAGAGTCCGCCGATAAACAGGCAGGTCTCGATTGGACGGAAGTTTGCAAGGGTAATGCCGGACAGGTCGGACATGAAGAGTCCCAGCAGCAGGATGGAAAGTCCGGCGGAGGCAATCAGTGCGACAACTGCAGGGCGCAGAGCGGAAAGAACGGTCTGCACGCCGCTGAAGTTGCGGTACTTATAGTAAAAATGAGCCAGTGTCAGACAGATGATAAAGGATGGGATGATACATCCGAGGGTACAGAGCACTGCACCTGGAATACCTGCCAGACGGGTGCCGACAAAGGTTGCAGAGTTAATGGAGATTGGTCCCGGGGTCATCTCCGCAATGGTGATGAGGTCGGTAAATTCTCCGAGGGTCATCAGCTTGTGGATGTCGACAATCTGGTTCTGAATCAGCGGAATTGCTGCATATCCGCCGCCTACGCTGAACAGACCAACCTGAATGAATGCAAAAAATAACTGAAATAATACGCTCATCTCTTATGCCTCCTTGACAGTATCACTACTTGTAACGGCTGCAGCTTCATGATCTTTGCTGCAGGATGCGGAATGTCCTGTGCTGCGTTCAGCTTTGAGCTGGAATACAAGGTCGAGAATTCCGACAGCAAGACAGCCCAGAATGATGATCATAGCCTCGACACCGAAGAAGACCTTTGCGACAAAACAGCCGACCATCAGCAGAATGTAAAGTGCGCGGCGGGTGTGGATTACATTTCTGGCGAGGTTCCATACCACGTCAAAGATGACTGCCGCAACGCCAGCGCGCATAACCTGCAGCGCAGTCGCGATGATCTGGTTGCTGCGGAATTGTACATAAAAATAGGAGATGACCGAAATGATAATCATTGGAGGAAGAGCGGTGCCCAGAATCGCAATCAGAGAACCCGGGATGCCGCACATCCGGTAACCGAGGATAACCGAAGCGTTAATCGGAATCGGACCGGGGGAGGACTGTGCGATTGCGGTGATGTCCAGCATCTCCGATTCGTCCAGCCACTTTAATTCTTCTACAAATTTTTTCTTCATCAGCGACACGATGACAAAACCGCCGCCGAAGGTGAAGGCGCTGAGCAGGAAGGTCGCTTTAAAAAGCTGCCAGAGGGTCTGTGCGGATCTCTTGTTTTCTTTCATGAGGATTCTCTCCTTTGCATTTTTGTAATCTGTTCTAAATCCTCATCTAGAATATCATAAAAAATCAATAATGAAAAATGATTTATTCTTATGTTATAATAAATATATCTTATGAATTGGAGTGAGAAAATGCTGGATTTTCGCATCGATACCTTTTTGGAGGTCTGCCGCTTTATGAACTACACCAGAGCGGCACAGGAGTTAAACCTCACACAGCCGGCAGTTTCGCAGCACATTCGCTGGCTGGAGGAGCAATATCAGGCAAAGCTGTTCTGTTATGAGAACAAACAGCTTTCGCTCACAAAGTCCGGTGAGCTGCTGCGCAGTGCAGCAATCACCATGAAGCAGGACGAGACCTATCTGCGAAGGAAGATTCGGCAGATCCGCCAAACCGAAAACGATCTTTCCTTCGGAGTAACGCCAACGGTGGGAATGTACCTGATTCCAGGACCACTGGCAGAATATCAGAAAAAATATCCCGATGCACAGATCTCAATGCAGGTGGAAAACAGCCAGCAGCTGTGCGAGCGTCTGGATGCAGGGGAGATCGACTTTGCAATTTTGGAAGGATACTTCCGCAAGACCGATTATGACTCGCTGCTGTACAAGACCGAGCGCTATGTCGGGGTATGCGCGCCGGACTATCCGTTTGTAAAGAAACCACGGCAGATTTCCGATCTGCTGGGAGAAACGCTGATTGTGCGGGAATCCGGTTCTGGCAACCGAGAGATCATCACGCGCAGCTTAAGCCGGCAGAATCTGGATTTGTCGGACTTTCATTCGGTGTTTGAGGTCGGCGACATGAACGTCTGCAAGCAGATGCTGATTAAGGGATGCGGCATCGGATTTTTGTACGAAGCAGCGGTCGAGGACGACATCAAAAGCGGAAGGCTGCGGGAGATGGAGCTGTGCGACTTTCAGGAGAGCCACGACATCACCATGATCTGGCGCAAGGGAAGCATCTTTTCCGACCGCTACCGCAGCTTGTATGAGCAGCTGAAGGGATAATCTGACTGGCTTTACAAAGGTGGAGAGAGATGGGGAGGACAAAAGATGGATTATCATGAGATGCTATCCCACTTACAGTACGAAGATGTGATTGAAAAAGCAATCCAGAGAAAAAGAAAGAAGGACTATCCTGTTATCAAAAGAATCGCAGGGAAAGCATATTGGGGAGCAGACTTTCATTTTCCATTATGTAATCACCAGCCTTTAACAAGGCTGACTGTACTAACCCATCTTCTCAGTCAAAAGTATACAGAATATAAACGGCTGGGAATTTCTGATGATATTATTTTTGAAACGTTTCGAGATGTTTCATTAAGGGCAGCTTTCTTCTACAGAAAAACTGGAAAAGTTGGCTTATCAAAAGATGATGTTATCTGGTTTCGGCATATAATGAATGTTAATCTATTTAAGATTGGTGTTTTGCAGTTTCAGCCATTTCAGATGATATATCTGGATAAAGAAACAATTGGAGAAGACTATATGCAGTTCCCCAAAACCGTAAAAGAAGAGCTGCCAAGCGGTGTTCCTGTGATAAATTGTCATATTCAGCGAAATTCGGATATTTGTCCTGATTTGGTGGAAGAAGCATTTGAGAAGGCAAAGCAGTTTTTTGCAGAACATTTTCCAACGGTGAACTATCAGGCGTTTCTCTGTTATAGCTGGCTGTTGTATCCTCCTATGATAGAGAAGCTTCCAGAGTATTCGAAGATCAGGAAGTTTGCAGAACGGTTTGAGATTATTGGTCAATGCAGTGATTCAGAACAGGCGATGGAAAATCTGTTTGAAAATAAAAAAGCAAAGATTTCTAAATCTACATTTCTGCAAAGGATAGCATTAGAAGACAAAGAAAATTTAGGATTTGGGTGTGGTATTATCCGAATTTAAATCAGAAAACAGGGTAAGCACTGTTGAAAGTAAAACAAAAACGCATCCGTATGTTATCAGCATACGGATGCGTTTTTTTATAGAGCTAATATGATTTTTAATTACATCATGCCGCCCATGCCAGCGCCTGGAGCACCTGCCATTGGGTCTTTTTCCTCTTTTTCGTCAGCAACCAGGGATTCTGTGGTCAGAACCATGGAAGCTACGGAAGCTGCGTTCTGCAGTGCGGAACGGGTAACCTTGGTTGGGTCAACGATACCAGCAGGGATCATGTCAACATAGGTTTCGTTGTAAGCATCGTAGCCGTAGCCAACTTTGCCGGAGGTCAGCAGTGTATTAACGATAACAGAACCGTCAACGCCAGCGTTGATTGCGATCTGACGAACTGGTTCTTCCAGAGCTTTCAGAACGATCTTAGCACCGGTTCTTTCGTCGCCGTCGCAGGAGTCAACCAGAGCCTGAACTGCTGGGATTGCGTTGATCAGAGCAGTACCGCCGCCTGCAACGATGCCTTCTTCAACGGCAGCTTTGGTAGCGGACAGAGCGTCCTCAATGCGCAGTTTCTTTTCTTTCATTTCGATTTCGGTAGCAGCACCAACTTTGATTACTGCAACGCCGCCAGCCAGTTTAGCCAGTCTTTCCTGCAGTTTTTCGGTATCAAATTCGGATGTGCTGTTTGCAAGCTGTGCACGGATCTGGGATACGCGCTCTGCGATTGCTTCTTTGGAGCCGCCGCCGCCAACGATGATGGTGGTTTCTTTCTGAACTTTAACCTGAGAAGCGTGACCGAGCTGATCGATAGTAGCATCTTTCAGTTCCAGACCCAGTTCGGAGGAGATAACTTCTGCACCGGTCAGGGTTGCGATATCACGCAGCATTTCTTTTCTTCTGTCGCCAAAGCCAGGAGCTTTTACTGCAACGCAGGTGAAGGTACCACGCAGTTTGTTCAGCAGCAGGGTGGTGAGAGCTTCGCCTTCGATATCCTCAGCGATGATGAGCAGTTTCTTGCCGGACTGAACGATCTGTTCGAGCAGAGGCAGGATTTCCTGAATGTTGGAGATCTTCTTGTCGGTGATGAGCAGCAGAGCATCATCCAGAACAGCTTCCATCTTGTCAGTATCGGTTACCATGTATGGGGAGATGTAGCCGCGGTCAAACTGCATACCTTCTACTACTTCGGTGTAGGTTTCAGCGGTCTTGGATTCTTCCAGAGTGATAACGCCGTCAGCGGAAACTTTTTCCATAGCTTCTGCGATCAGGTTGCCGATTACTTCATCGCCGCAGGAAACGGTAGCAACTCTTGCGATGTCAGCAGAGCCGTTTACTTTCTGGGAGTTTGCAACAACAGCTTTTACAGCGGTGTCAACTGCTTTCTGGATACCTTTTTTGAGTACCATTGGGTTTGCACCAGCAGTAACGTTCTTCATACCTTCGCGAACCAGAGCCTGAGCAAGCAGGGTAGCGGTGGTGGTACCGTCACCAGCAGCATCGTTTGTCTTGGTTGCAACTTCTTTTACCAGCTGTGCGCCCATGTTTTCAAATGGGTCAGACAGTTCGATTTCTTTTGCAATGGTAACACCGTCGTTTGTGATCAGTGGTGCACCGAATTTTTTGTCAAGAACAACATTGCGTCCTTTTGGACCAAGGGTGATTTTAACGGTATCAGCCAGCTGGTCAATACCTCTCTGTAAAGATTTTCTTGCTTCTTCGCCGTATGCGATTACTTTGGACATGATACATAACCTCCAATTTTAGTCAAACAATCTGTCAAAGATCGAAAAATACTATTCAACAATTGCAAGGATATCGGACTGACGCAGGATGGTGTATTCTTCGCCGTCAACCTTTACCTGTGTGCCGGCATATTTGCTCAGGAGAACTTTCTGACCAACGGTAACAACCATCTTTTCGTCGTGGCCGTCAACAAATCCGCCAGGACCAACTGCAATAATCTCTGCGATCTGTGGTTTTTCCTGGGCAGCAGCAGCGAGAATGATGCCGCTCTTGGTGGTTTCTTCAGCCTCTACCATTTTTACTACAACTCTGTCAAGTAATGGTTTGATATTCATGACTGCATTCCTCCATATAATTTAAAGTTTAAAATGTAACAAAAGGATGTTCCGGTTTTACCAACCAGAAGGATTTACGTTTTTAGCACTCGTTATCTTTAAGTGCTAACTGTATTTTACCTCATTTCCAGAAAAAATCAAGGGCTTGTGGGATAAATTCATAAACAAATCCAATATTTAACATTTTGTTCAAAAACAAGGGCAGTTTGGCAGGTGTTTTTTATGGTGATTTCCTTTTTCTGGCAAGTTTACAAAAAATTATAAGACTATCGTAGGAAAGTGGGATGAAATTTCCATTCATTTATGGTAGGATACACACAGAGGTTTTATGAAAATTGGGGAAGAATGAATAAAGAATAGATCGTTTTATAATAGAAGGATTTTTACTTTTGATGCGACCAAGATGCATCAGACATGCAGGAAAGGCGTGACGGATGAGTAAGATGAAATATAACAGAATGCGCTTTGGACAGAAATTTTTTATGATCTGCGGCGCCGTTTTATTCCTGATGGGAATGGCGGCAGTTCCAATCGGGGTGTTTAACATCGGTTCGGTGCTGCTGTGTCTGCTGGGGGGATTTCTCTGGCTGACGGTGCTGCTGGAACGAAAAACAGGGAGGAAACAAAGAATGTTGACAACACTGGGTGTCATCGCACTGACCGGGCTGTTTGCCCATGCGGTGATCTGGAACTATTTTGCCTGGTGCCGTCCGCCGCAGCAGACCGGTGAGGCGACCGTGGTGGTGTTGGGATGCAAGGTAAATGGTGAGGAACCGTCGCTGATGCTTCGCCGTCGGTTGGAGTGCGCGATGGAATATCTTGCTGAAAACCCGCAGGCGGATTGTGTGGTCTCCGGCGGAATGGGCGACAACGAAAGCTATACCGAGGCGCACGTGATGAAAAAGTTTCTGGTAGAGCATGGAATCGATGCAGAGCGGGTCTATGAGGAAGACCGTTCGACCAGCACCGAGACAAACCTGCTGTACTCGCTTGCGCTTGTCAAAGAAGAAGATCTGAGTCAAAATATCATCCTGTGCACCGATGGTTTTCATCAGCTTCGTGCCTGGATGTATGGAATGCGAAATGGTGTGGATGCAAGGGCAATTTCGGGCAGGACACCGGTTCTGACCATCCCATCCTACGCAGTTCGGGAGCTGGGCGGAATCCTGAAAATGCTGATCCTTGGATAAAATGCACATCTTTCACCGGCACAAACTGGGCGAATTTGGTGAGAAACTGTGAGGGAAACCCTTGTCTCCTATCCCACCAATCTGGTATAATAAAAATATGTATGACCTGATGATGAGAAGGATGCTGATCCTGATATATGTTCATCCTTCAGGAGATTATACGCAGAGAGGAGAACCAGATTATGGCAAAAGTTACCCTGATCGCCCACACTCCGGACCCGGAAAAGCTGGTTGCCGCTTCGGCAAAGCTGTGTTACAGCCCGGCAACTATTTCGGATTTGATGGATGGGCTGGATGAGGAAAAAACCACCAGCTTTTTGAATATGCTGACCGATTTTGGCCATCAGAGCCCGATCGAGCACATCAGCTTTACCTTTGGAATCGAAGAAGTTTCCCGCACCCTGCTCGCGCAGATCACCCGTCACCGCATTGCATCCTTTTCGGTGCAGAGCCAGCGTTATGTCAAAGAAAAGCAATTTTCTTTCGTAACACCGCCTCAGATTGCGGAAAATGAGCAGGCAGCAGAGCTTTACCAGAAGGCGATGCAGTCGGCACACGAAACTTATATGCAGCTTGCAGACATCCTCCAGAAGAAAAACTATCAGGAGATGATCGCGCAGGGAATGGACGAGAAAAAAGCAAAAAGCGCATCCGAGAAAAAAGCGATCGAGGATGCTCGCTTTGTACTTCCAAATGCCTGCGACACCAAGATGATTTTGACCATGAACGCCCGCAGCCTGCTTAACTTTTTCCATCTGCGCTGCTGCAACCGCGCTCAGTGGGAGATCCGTGACGTTGCGACCCAGATGTTAAAGCTGGTAAAACCGATTGCACCGACCATCTTTGCAAAGGCAGGTCCGGGATGTCTGTCCGGTCCTTGTCCAGAAGGCAAGATGACCTGCGGCAAAATGCAGGAGGTTCGAGCTTCCTTTTTAAACGGGAAAGCTCTGGAAGAATAATTTTCCACCAAAAAACATGAGAGGAATGACCCTGTGATGAAGGGCAAACTGATTATTATAGAAGGCTTGGACGGAAGCGGAAAAAGCACCCAGATCGAGATTTTGCGAAAGAGAGCGCAGCAGGCAGGAAAACAGGTCCGACAGGTTAAATTCCCAAACTATGCGGAGGATTCTTCTGCATTGGTAAGGGCATATCTTGCCGGAGAACTTGGCAGCCTGCACGAGATCAATGCCTATGCGGCGTCGGTTCTGTACAGCGTGGACCGCTATGCCACCTTCCGCCGCCACATGAAAGAGGACTACGACAACGGCTGCATCTTTTTGCTGGACCGTTATACCACTGCAAACATGTACCATCAGACCACCAAACTCCCGAAGGAGGAATGGGACAGCTTTCTTGACTGGCTGGAGGATCTGGAATACGGCAAGATGGGGCTGCCAAAGCCGGACCTTGTGCTGTATCTGGACATGAAGCCGCAGACCGCCAAAAAGCTGATGGAAAACCGCTACCACGGCGATGAAAGCAAAAAAGATCTGCACGAGGCAGATTTTTCCTATCTGCTTTCCTGCCGGGATGCCGCACTGTATGCAGCACAGCGCTGCGGATGGGAAGTGCTTTCCTGCTGTGACGGGGAGTCTCCGCTTCCGATCGACACCATCTCACAGATGATCTGGCAGAAGGTGAAACCTCTGCTGGGATAACAGAATCGGGGGATTTTTTTGCAGCAGACAAAATATCAAATTCTGCCCATGACAGAAGAATACGCAAAGCAGATTTCCCACTGGACCTATGAAGGAGAATATTCCATTTACAGCTTCCAGCCGGATGAGGAAACGCTGGCGGAACTATTAGACGGCAGTTATTTTGCCTGCACATTGGGGCAGGAGCTGGTTGGATATTTCTGCTTTGGTGCTTCGGCGACCATCCCGACAATTCCGGGAAGTGTTTCCCTGCCACAGGGAGATTTTCTCGATTTTGGATTGGGAATGCGTCCTGACCTTTGCGGACAGGGCAGAGGGAAAGAGTTTATGCAGGCAGGGCTTTTGTTTGGAAAGCAGAAATTTCATGCCGCGTCTTACCGGCTTGCGGTGGCGGCCTGGAACAAACGGGCACAGCATCTTTATCAGAAGATGGGTTTTGTGACTGCCTGTGAGGTGACACACCGCTTTTCCAAACAGCCATTTTATATCATGATACAAACAGTAACAGACGCAGAAGAAAGGAGCGTTTGCTTGGATTTTCACAGAATTACTTTACAGGACAAGGAATGGATGGAAGAACTGTTAGGATATTCCAATTATAACAGTTGTGAGTACAGCTTTACCGACCTGTTTAACTGGGGATTTGTTCACCAGACTGAGGTGGCACGAATGGGTGACTTTGGCGTCATCCGCAGCGGATTTAAAGAGTTTTCCTATCTTTATCCGTTTGGCAGAGGAGATGTAAAGCCGGTCATCGAGGCGATGATGCAGGATGCAAAGGAACACAACGTTTATTTTACCATCTCGCTGCTGCTGGACCCGATGAAGGCGGAGCTGGAAACACTGTTCCCGGGACAGTTTGAGTTTACCGAAGAGCGTGCCTATTTTGACTATATCTACCTGAGAGAATCGTTAGTTGAGCTCAAAGGCAAAAAGCTGCACGGCAAGAAAAACCATCTCAACGCATTCAAAAACACCTATCCTGACTGGAAATTCGAGCACATCACCAGCGAAAACATCGATGAATGCTGGCAGATGAACGAGGAGTGGAGCCGCCAGAACGAGATGTCGTTGGGCAGCGGACTGCTCAAGGAAAAAACCGCGCTGAGAACAGCGTTTGATAACTTCTTTGAAGAAGGTCTGGTAGGCGGACTGATTCGGGTAGACGGCAAGGTCATTGCCTATTCGATGGGCCACAAGCTCAACAGCGATACCTTTGTGGTTCATTTTGAAAAGGCATTTGCCGATATCCGCGGCGCATATCAGATCATCAACCAGCAGTTTGCACAGCACTGCTGTGAGGGATACACCTATATCAACCGTGAGGACGACACCGGTCTGGAAGGACTGCGCAAAGCAAAACTTTCCTATCTTCCACAGATCCTGCTGACCAAGTATGACGCAAAGCTGGTGTCGGAACAGCAGTTTTAACCAAAGGGAGGGGACAGGATGGAAACGATCGGACTGATGAGTGAACAGCCGATGTGTCAAAATCCGCTGGCATTACAGCAGCTCAAGCGCATCTGGCGGGAGTGCTTTGAGGCGGATGACGGCTATCTGGACGCCTATTTCTCGATCGGCTACCGTCCGGAACAGACACTGGTTTTTCAGGATGACGACACTATCCTGGGAATGCTCACCCTTCTGCCTTGTCAGTACCGCGGCATCCATCAGGGAAAGGTCCGACTGTACAAGGCAGCCTATCTGTTTGCGGTGGGTACCCTGCCGCAGGCACAGGGCAGACAGATCGCAAGTAAATTGCTCGGTGCAGCAGACGACGTCCTGAAAAAGCAGGGCGTGGAGCTGGCACTTCTTGCTCCGGCCGAGCCGAGCCTGTATCACTTTTATCAAAAGCGCGGCTATGAGAGCTTTTTTACCAGAAGAGAGCTTTTCTTTGAGCCAAAAGGCAGGGCAGAACATCTAGATACAAGGACGCTGTCATTAAAACCGGTGAGCTTATCCGAGTATTATCCAAAGCACATAAACCGGATTCCGAAGGAGAGTATCCTCTGGGACGAGCAGACACTTTGCTTTGCCGAGCGGGAAAGCATTTTGTACGGCGGCGGGCTGTATGTGCTGATGGATGGACAAAACGAGCTTTGCATCTGCAACATCTACCGCTACAAAGAGGAAGAAGTAATTGTGAAAGAATTGCTTTTGCAGCAGGGCGTTTCGGAGCAGCAGGCGATAGAAGCGCTGCGCGATCTGTTTTTGCAATGCAGGGTGACGATTCGTCTGACCGGAACAGACAAAGAAAATCGTGTTCCTTCCGGAATGATCCGTTTTTACGGTCCGAAGGAGGACATGCCGGAAAATACACAGATGGCATATCTGCCATTTTTACTGGATTAGTTTGACTTACACAGGAGGGGGCTTAAACATTTATGGTAACCGTATTTCTTGCAAATGGATTTGAAGAGATGGAAGCACTGGCTCCGATCGATCTGCTTCGTCGGGCAGGAGTAAAGGTTCAGACCGCAGCAGTCGGAACCAATCCTGCTATGCACGGCGGCAAGGTCGTCACCGGTTCCCATGGGGTTTCGGTGCTGTGCGACATTGCCGCAGAAGAAGTTTGTGAAGAGGAAATGGAAATGCTGGTTCTGCCGGGCGGCGGACTGGGAACAAAAAACTTGAACGAGTCCCCGGTTGTGGACCGCTGGCTGCATTATGCCGCGGAAAAAGGCATCTGGATTGCGGCAATCTGTGCAGCTCCATCGGTGCTGGGAAACAAGGGACTGCTCGATCAAAAGCGCGCAGTGGCTTATCCGGGATTTGAGCCAAAGGGTTCTATCCATGCAGAGGGTGAGTTTGTTGTGCGCGACGGCAATTATATCACAGCAAAGGGAGCAGGGGTCTGCCTGGAATTTGCGCTGGAGCTTGTCTCCTGCTTAAAAGGAAAGGCGGCGGCAGAGAAAGTAAAGGATGAAATTCAATGTCGAAAATAGACCTTCGCATTTATAAAAAGGAGATTCGGGCACAGATGCGCCGCATCCGACGGGAAATGCCGCCGGAGATTGTGCAGAAAAAGGATCAGGCAATCTATGAAAGACTGATTTCGATGGAGCAGTACCGATGCGCAAAAACGATTGTGGTCTATGTGTCCAAGGAGCTGGAGGTAGATACCCGCCGGCTGATGGAAAAAGCGTGGGAGGACGGCAAAAAGGTGGCGGCTCCCCGCTGTGTAGAAAACACCCGCCTGATGAACATGCACCTGATCACTTCGATGGACGACCTGCAGGAAGGTGCCTATGGGATTTTGGAACCAAAGGAATCTTTGCCGATTCTGGAGGATACCAAAAATGCAGTCTGCATCGTGCCGGCGTTCTGCAATGACTATCGGGGCTACCGGGTAGGATATGGCGGCGGATATTACGACCGCTATCTGTCCGGCTTTCAGGGAGTGAAGATCGGCGTCAATTACAGCGACTGTGTACGCCCAAGGCTGATCGGCGGAAGATATGATGTGCCGATCGATGTATTGGTAACCGATCGCTATATCCGCAGATGCTGCATGCAGAAATGTACAGCAGCAAAGCGCCGCCGCAAAGGAAAGGAGACATCAGATGAAAAACGAAAGGGATAAAGAGGAGCTCAGCCGCTATTTTGGCCATCATCAGCCCTCCCAGAAAACACCGCGCACTTCGCGTTCCCAGCAGCAGTGGTTTGATGACGGGATGGATGATGACGACGAAGATATGAAGGTCGCTCCCGATTCTTTCAGTAAAAGTAATTTTAACAGGAACAGTTCTGGAAAGAACAGCTTTAACCAGGACAGCCAGTTTGGTGATTTTGAGGAACCGCCGAAAAAACGTAAAAGAGCATCCAAGCTCAGCCGTTTTGCCGAGAGCTTTGTGCTGATCTGTATTTTTGTCGGCATTGCAATCTTCCTTGCCTATTTTGCACTGGTGAGCGCAAGCGACCTGCTGGGCTTGGGCCAGGCAGACCGTCAGATCGAGGTGACCCTGACCGAGGAGGAAGCGGCATCTGTGAGCAAAACCGCAAAGGTTCTGGAAGAAAACGGCGTTATCTCCCAGCGTTTTGTGTTTGAGATGTACGCAAAACTCAAAGGCAAGGACGGAACCTTCCTGGCAAAGACCTTTGTTCTCAACAACAAATGGGGATATGACCAGATCATGTCCCATCTGTCCGACGACAGCGAGGAATCGGATATTGTCAGCATTACCTTCCGTGAAGGTATGACCCAGAGACAGATCGGCGAACTGCTGGAAGAAAACAAGGTCTGCACCGCTGACGAATTCTATACCGCACTGGAAGAGGAAGATTTTGACAGCTACAACTTTGCTGGTCTGGTTCCGGACGACGAGCTGCGCTTCCGCAAGTATGAAGGCTATCTCTTCCCGGATACCTACGAATTCTACACCAACATGAATCCAAAAGAAGTGGTCAAGAAGTTCTTTGACAACTTTGACCGCAAAGTGGACACCGAAGTGATGCAGGAAATCCGCAACCTGTCCAATGGTCTGGGTGAGCTGGACAACCTGATTACCTTGGCTTCCATCATTCAGAAGGAAGCGACCGACCTGGAAAACATGAAGATGGTTTCGTCGGTATTCCACAACCGTCTCAACAACAGCTCGACCTATCCTTACCTGCAGTCGGATGCGACTACCAACTATATCCGCGATGATATCCGCTCCTTTATGACGCAGGATAATCAGGAAATGTACGATGCTTACGACACCACAAAGGTTGTCGGTCTGCCGGTCGGCCCAATCTGCAACCCTGGTATGGATGCGATCGAAGCGGCAATCCATCCGGCAGATACCAACTACTACTACTTTGTATCGGATGATGCGGGAACCTATTACTTTGCAGCGACCCTAGAAGAACACGAGGCAAACATCCGCAAGGCAAATCAGGTGAACGAACAGCTGAAATCCGAAGCAGCAGTGGAAGAAACCGGAGAATAAAAAGATGCTGACCCGCTTTGTGAAAAAAGGCGGGTCAGTTTTCCCTGAGACATGATACAGGAGGAGAAGAATGGAAAACGGCAATAAATTATTACAGCCGCATTATCCGGAGGTTCTGGCTCCGGTAGGCGACTATGAGCGCCTGACCTATGCGGTAAACTACGGCGCAGATGCAGTGTATCTGGGCGGAACCGCTTTTGGTATGCGTGCTGCATCGGCAAAATTTGATTTTGATACCATGAAAAAAGCGGTGGAATATGCACATGCAAGGGATGTCAAAGTTTATCTGACCTGCAACACCCTGCCGCTCAACAGTGAAGTAGATCAGCTTGCAGATTACCTGAGAAACGCACAGACTGCCGGTGTCGATGCTGTCATCGTAGCGGACATCGGTGTGCTGATGGAAGCAAAGCGCGTGATTCCGGATATGGATATCCACATTTCCACCCAGACCGGTATCGTCAACTATCTGACCGCAAACGAGCTTTACAAGCTGGGCGCAAAACGTGTGGTTCTGGCAAGGGAACTGCCGTTGGAGGAGATCAAGCGCATTCGTGACAAGACTCCGCCGGAACTGGAGATCGAAACCTTCGTTCATGGTGCAATGTGCATGTCCTTCTCGGGAAGATGCCTGCTCTCCAACTACATGGTCGGCAGAGACGCAAACCGCGGTGAATGTGCACAGCCTTGCCGTTGGGGCTACTACCTGATGGAAGAAAAACGTCCGGGCCAGTACTTCCCGATTTTTGAGGATGAGAAGGGAAGCTATATCCTCAACGCAAAGGATATGTGCATGATCGAATATATCGACAAGGTGATCGATGCAGGCGTCACCTCCTTAAAGATTGAAGGAAGAGCAAAATCCTTTTACTATGTAGCGGTAGTCACCAACGCTTACCGTCAGGCGGTGGATCTGTACAAGAAAGATCCGAAAAACTTTAAGCTCCCTTCCTGGATTGAGGAGGAGACCCGTAAGGTAAGCCACCGTCAGTACTCCACCGGTTTCTATTTCGGACGTCCGGAAGAGGGACAGTACTACGAAAATGGCGGCTATGTCCGCCAGTGGGATGTTGTCGCAGTTGTGGACAAGACCGAAGGGGATGTTCTGTACTGCACCCAGAGAAACAAATTCTCGGTTGGGGAAGAAGTGGAGATCATCCGTCCGTTTGCGACACTGGAAGATCGTCCGGTCACCTATCAGGTTACCGAAATCACCGACGAGCTGGGCAACAAACGCGAGTCGGCAAACAACGCGATGATGAAATTCACCATGCCTGCAAAGGGACTGAATCTGCCGCAGGGTTCCATCATCCGCAGAGCAGCGGAATAACCGCAGGAGGAAATCTATGCTGGAATTTAAATTTGACACCCAACTTCTGATTGAAGGATGTCAGATGGATGAGGATGCACTCAACGATTACATCTCAGAGCATTTTGAAGGGGACTGCCTGATCGTGGTCGGCGATGAAGAGGTCATGAAGCTGCATTTTCACACCAACACTCCGTGGAAGGTGTTGGAATACTGCGCTTCTCTTGGAGAGATCTACGACATCGTGGTCGAGAATATGCAGCGTCAATCCGAAGATCTGCACGGATAAGTTACAGATTAGAAAGCTCCGTATCAAGCGATGCGGAGCTTTTTTGCTGCTTAAGTTTAAAAAAGCAGAAAAGAAAAATTGCACACAGGGAGCAATTTTGTTCTGATTTTTTGTATTAGCAGGAAAAAGAAAAGCTCGTTCTGCACAAAAAGTTACCGGATTTTTGAAGGTTTTTTAAGAAAATAAAAATTAAAATCAGAAAGGATGTTCCTTTTTGATTTTTGTGATATAATGAGAATATGGAGAAAGATGAAAGTTTTAATCGGAAAAGATTTTCCTGAATTTCGCACCAGGTTTCACTTTTTCCATCAGTATGTTTTAAAATCTGCTGCAAATATGGTGCTGGATGCAAAAAACAAAACCAGGAGGAATTTATGGCCTGAGGAGTCAGCTGGATTACGCTGCCGTCGGCAGTATATTATGGACTGATGGTGCTGGGAATCGGGATGATGTTTGTTTCCATCCTCTTTTTGATGATTGGGCTCAAACGATCCAACCGTTCCTTCACCATCTGGATGAGTGTGTTTTTGGGTGGATTTTTGATCGTGCTTCTGATGATGCGAGGAAAGATTTCCACCTGTTAGAATAATCTGTCTGGAAGATTGTCCGAGAGCTTAAAAGGAACAACGACAGGATTGGTTCCAGGCAAAAGGAGGAAGAGCCGTGTCTTTTGGCGAGAACTTGAAGAAAGCAAGAAAAGATGCCGAAATGACCCAGAGCGAACTTGCCCAGCGGGTTGGCATCACCGAACGTTCGGTATACAACTATGAAAAGAACAGCCGTGCGCCCAAGGTCGATATTGTCGAAAAATTTGCGCAGGCGCTGGGCGTGCCGTCCGAGATCCTGATGCGGGGGCTTGCCGGAGAAAGCACGTCCGGACAATGGAACGAAAAAGAGCTGGAAAAGCTTCTGTTACAGATTCAGTTAATGTTTGACAGCGGACTGGATGAGCGCAGAAAAGAGCGCTTTTTCCAGGAGGTTGCAATGGCATACTTTGATTTTAAGAATAAAGGAGCGAACGAAGAATGAAAAAGACGATCTTTTTAGCAGGCGGATGTTTTTGGGGAACACAGAAATACATGGATCAGATCAAAGGTGTATGCGAGACAGAAGTCGGTTTTGCAAACGGCAACACAGTTAATCCTTCCTATGAGGAAGTTTGTCACAACAACACCGGACATGCCGAAACAGTCCGCGTTATCTATGATGATGCAGTTTTATCGCTGCCGCAGCTGCTGCGCTTCTATTTCCGTTCGATTAATCCGACCAGCCTCAACCGTCAGGGAGAGGACAAGGGCAGCCAGTACCGCACTGGTATCTATTATACCGATCCGCAGGAGGAAGCGGTTATTCGCGAAGAGCTGACAGAGCTTGCGAAGAACTATGACAAGCCGATCATGGTAGAATGTCTGCCGCTGAAAAATTACTATCCGGCAGAGGAATATCACCAGAAGTATCTGGATAGAAACCCGAACGGGTATTGCCATGTTTCGCTGGGGATGATTCAAAAGGCGAAGGCATGGAAGCCGGGAGATCCCACAACGCTGTAAAAAATGGATGAGCATTTCAAGTTCCAAAAAAAGGAGAGCGTCAAGTATCTGCTTGACGCTCTCCGCTTTTATGTTTGCGGGAAAAACAGAAGGCATTACGGCGCATTGAAAACATCTGTATTTTTTGGCGGTCGAACAAACATAAGCCGCATTTCACGCGAAAGCAGACTGTGCCAGTCAAAATCCGAGTCGCTTGCTGCCGAGGCCCATTTCACCAGAAAACCAACCATCAGACAGGAATAGATCAGCATCAATTCGCGTTCGTTTCCTTCGCATTGAAGCGTTTTTTCCGCCTGCGATTGGGAAAGCGCCCGTTGAAGCAGACGGGTATGGATTCGCCCCTCCGTGAAGAGATGGGATGTGCCGCGGTTGAGCATGACGACAAATTCCGCCCGGGTGATCGCTCGCTCACCGTGCAGATTGCCGTTGGCATCGCCCTTCATCACGCCCCATTCCTTCATCTGGTTGAGGTAGGGGTCCATCCATGAGGCGGCCTTCGCCGTTTGGGTGAGCGTTAGTGAAACGCCAAAGAGAACGGCGAGGCACAGCCAAAGGCTTGCCGCGCGCCGTGCGGCGTTGGTGATGCGGGTGAGGATATGGGGTCTTTTCATACCTGTTCTCCCTTCGTGTTTTCGTTGGCGCTGTCCTTGCGGGGACGGCTTCTGAGCTGCACGCGAAAGACGGCCTCCCGCACGAAGGTCTCCTCCGCGTGGCACATTTCGATGAATTTCGCGGCGTAGAGACAGCGCTCTCCGCTCAGATCGTTTCTGCGCAGGATCTGGCATTTCAGGATAACGGGCTGGACCGTTACGGGAATGACGATCTCGCAGCAGTCTCCCACCTGAAGCGTCGGGGCGCAGTAAAAGGCCACGCCGCCGCAGCTGAGGTCGATGGAGCTGATGGCCCGGCGGCCCTGCCACTGGGCACCGGGAAGGGGATAGATAAAGCTGGCGAAGCGGATGGGCACCCGCAGGTTGCGCCAGTAGGACTTGTCCAGCAGGGCGATGCGCTCCAGCACGAAGCGGTCCCCGGACCGGCGCAGCAGGCGGCACTGGAGGGAAAGCTGGCTGCCCGCCACCTCCACGAGGTTAAAAACCTCGTGCTTGGCCACCTCGTCTTCCTTTCCGCCCAGCACTTGGATCTCAAGCGTCTCGCCGCTTGAGGGTGTCAGCAGATTTGCGCTGCCCAGCGTTTCGTTTACGCTGTCCAGCAAAAGCACGTTGTTGTTTTTCAGAAAATTTTCCATAAATCGCGGCCCTCCCGGCTCAAGTCTGCGGCGGCGCGCCGTCCCCGTCCGGCTTCTCCGGGTCGAACTGGAGGAAGTAGACGTAGATCTCGACGATCACCTGATATAAGCTCTCTGGGATCTCCTGCCCCAGCTGAAGCTGGGAGAGGATGGTGGCAAGAGAATTGTCCTCGTAAATGGGTACGCCGCTGTCGGCGGCGGTCTCCACGATCTTTTCGATCAGTTCTTCTGTCAGTACCTTTTTCTCTTCGATTTCCTGTCCGATTTCCGGATAATCTGAATCGAAATGACGAAGCAGGTCTGCCTGGAACTGTTTGATTTTTGCTTTTTCTATTCCAAGCATCACTTTATGTGTCGCCGCACA
>ERZ832522.40-NODE-40-length-141395-cov-8.659842_pt1 | contig 141395 bp, 133 predicted proteins | sample MGYA00519951_ERZ832522 | MGnify/ENA primary metagenome ERZ832522 (study PRJEB31850, sample SAMEA3708728) | human gut metagenome | biome: human gut; feature: human-associated habitat; material: faeces | place: China | collected 2014 ... | reverse complement strand
TGAAAAGCGTCAAGATCCAAGAATCGGGGATGTGGTTGCGCCGTTTCGCATCCGAGATGCTGCTCTGCTTCACACCGAGCATGGCGGCGACGTCCGTTTGCGTGCGCAGGCCCGTGGACTGAAGGATCCGCTCATAAGCGTCTTGGAAAGGCATGGCAAGTTCTCCTGTGAAAGCCCCCGGATTGGGTGACTATCGTTTCGGTCGCGGGCACCCGCACACGGGGCAGGCCGCGAACTTGTGGCTTGTGCCGCACTTGGGGCAGTCCGTCGGCGGTTTGCCGCCGGATGTTTTCAGACCCTTGCAGGCGGCGTTGATGCGGGCGAAGTTCTTTGCCTTGCGCTTGCCCGTCCATTCCGGGCGGTTCGGGTCGTCATAACCGGGCATGGTCAGCCTCCACAGTAGCCGTAGCGGTCGGGGCAGGAAGCACAGTTGCATACTGCTTTCCTACAATCCCCATTATAGGAACACTTTCCCCCGTCCACTTTTCCGTCCCGCCACTTGGGGCATTCTTCGCCCGTACACTTTCCGTATTCGATGACTTCGTAGGCGATCCCGGTACCATTGGCGTGGTATTCGTAACTTTTGGTCGTCGGCATCAGCGGACAGGGCTGTTTTTTCGCCTGTTCTCTGGTCAGCACGGTATTCTCTCCTTCGGGGCATCCTTCCATGTCCAGCGGTCCTCGTCGCCGCCGTGTCCGGGATCGGGGTTCAGGCTGCACCCGCCGCAGGGGAAGCCGTCCACGGTGCTGGTGACGTGGGCGCAGGTCTTGCACTCGCGGCGCGGCTCCCAGTTGTCGGTGTCGCCGCCGTTTGCCTGTGCGCAGGCCATGCAGGGCTCGGCCTTTTCCGTGCCGTCAGCGGAAAGGTGTCGGCACGACAGGCAGGTGCAGGCGTTGGCGGCGGGCGGGGCGGGCAAGGTGAGCACTTCGGCCCGGCCTTCGCCGTTGTCCGCGGGCTTGTCCGGGGTGACGAGTTCAAGGCGGTGCTGCCGCTCCTCGGCGGTCATCGGGCGGCGGCTGATTTCCTTGCCCGTCACGGAATCGCACCATACGACCTCCATCGTCGTCCGATCTTCAAAGCGGTCGCAGGAGACGGTTTCAAACCGTTTGCCGGAACGGTATTCCGCTGCCGCTTCCGCAGCCTTGGAGACGGAAAGGTCGATGCGTGCCTTGTAGTCCTTCTTCACGGCGAGCAGTTCCGTTTCCAGCTTGTCGCGTTCGCGCAGGGCGTCCGCCATTTCGGAGCCCAGATCAAGGAGCTGTTCATCGGTGAGATCCACCAGCACCTCGATGTTTTCCCGCCCGCAGGCGCGGACGTCATGCGGCCCCGCAGCGTCCGGGATGAGCCCGGTGTCTTCCCACGCCTCGCGCAGGATGTCGCAGGCGATGGTGTCGCCGACGTCTATGTCCTCGGCGTCATGCAGGAAGGCGTCGGTAGAGAGTTCCGTACCGTGGCCGTGTTTGTCCGAGACGATGCAGCATTCGCCGTCTTCGGAGAACTCATGGATGGTGAGGGTGACGCGGACGTAATCCGTGGCGTCCTGTTGTTCCTGACTCATGAAAAGTCCTTTGCCGGGGTACATGCCCCCCGGCGGGCTCTATGGGGACGGCGCGGGAGGTGGGCGCCGGAGGGTTAGAAAACTGTGACCAGGCCGACCGTGCGGAGCATGGCAAGAGCCTCCTGCACGGTATCCTCGTACTTCGGCGCGTATTTGACGCTGAGGGTCAGGGTACAAGCCACGTTCACGGGCGGGGCGAAGGGAAAGCCCTCCTCCTGCTCAATGAACGAATCGGGGCGCGGCTCCGCAGGTTTGACGACGGGGGTGGGCTTGCTCTCTTCGCGGGCCTTGGCTTCCGCCGCATACGCCTGCCCGATGATGCCCGCGGCGTCCTCGCCGGAAATGTCCGGCGTCAGGCAGGCCGCAAACTTCGACAGGGGAAGCGCGAAACCGTGTTGTTCCGCCTGAGCCTTTGCCGTGGCCTCCACCAGCGCGATGCGGTCGGCTTTGGCCTGTTCCGTCCGGCGGGCTTCTTCGCACTCCCGCTTGTACGCGGCGATGATCCGTTTGATATCCTCGTGGATCTCGGCTTGCCGCGTGGACTTGTTCAGCCATGAGGGGTTGATGGGGATGTCCAGTTCCGGCACGCCTTCACAGCTCTTGATGTTGTCGACGACACACTGGACGGCTGCGCGTCGGCCTTCACGGTCGCGCCGCTCGAAGTCCTTGACCTGCGTGTCCAGCGCAGCGCGGGCATCCACGATGCGGGCGATCAGCGCCTTGACCTCGGCGTCGAACCCGTCCAGCGGCCCGGCAATCCGCCGCTTGATGTCCTTCCGGGCGTTGTCCATCCGTTCCCTGAGCCTGTTCAGCCCCGCCATTTCGTTCTTGATGGCGGGCACGTCGGCTTCCCGTACCTCCAGCCCCGCATACTGCGCGAGGGCGGCATCCAACAGCGTGGACACGGCGTCCTTGTCCCATGTGATGACCAACGGGGTAGCCGTGACATTCAGATCCAGCAGGGCAAGGCCGCCGGGCTGCGCCTGTGCGGGCGGGAGGGCTTCCAGTACTTCTACAGTCTGTGCCATAGTTCCATCCTAGTGGTTTTGCCTAAAAAGGCACGTCATCGAGGCCGGAGGCTTCGGAAGGGAAGGCGGGGCCGAGGTCTTCATAGTCCGCGGAGTGCCGCCCCTGTGCCTGGCGTCCGCCTCCCTGTCGGCCCTGCTGCCCGTCGCCTTCCCCTTGCGGTCAAGGAACTGGACGCGCTGCCCCTGAATCTCGGTGACGTAGCGGTCCTGCCCTTGCTGATCCTGATACTTGCGGGTGGAGAGCCTGCCCTCGACGAACACGAGGCTCCCCTTGGCGAGGTACTGCGAACAGGTTTCGGCCTGCCGGTCCCAGAAGACGACCTTGTGCCATTCCGTCTTGTCGACCTTCTCGCCCCGGTCGTTGGTGTAGCCCTCATCCGTAGCCACGTTCAGGCTGCATACGGGCTTTCCGGCCTGGGTGTAGCGCATCTCGGGATCGCGCCCGAGCCTTCCGATGATCATCACCTTGTTGAGGCTGCTCATACAATCTCCTGCTGAGGGAAAGAAAAGCCCCGCCTGATTATCAGGGCGGGGCTGTTATTACGCGGCGCGTTCCTTGTCCTGCGCTTCGATCTTGCGCTGCCGTTCCCGGTAGGCGGCGTAGATGGCCTCACTGTCCGGGTGGTTTTCGGGAATGCCGAGCCGGGTTGCCGCCTCCTTGAGCGCGGTTACGCTTTCCGCCGCTTCAAAGGCGGCGATCACGGCGTCCAGCGGCACGAATTCGGGCGGGGTTCCGGCTTCGGCCTCGGCCTTGGCCTCGATTTCCCGGCGCTTCTTGCCGAACATGTTCTTGACCGCCTCGTAGTCAGGGTGATCTTCGGTGATGCGGTGACGGTTCCAGCACGCGACATAGCCGTCGCCGTCGCGTACCTCGCTCAAATCCTTGGCGAGGGCGGCAAGGTTCACACGCTCGGGCTTGGGCTGCGGGGCGGGCTCGGGGGCGTTACGCCGGGGCTGTTCGCGGTCGTCGTCCCGCCTCCATGCGCCTTCCCCGTCGTCATCGTCGTCGGCCACCACGCCGACCAACGCCGAAAGGGAATAGCGCCGGGCGTAGGTGATGGCGCTGCCCATTGACTGCACAGTGTTCTTGGAGCCTGTATTGTCGTATGGCATCCTGCATTCCGATGCCAGCCATTGCCCCGACTCGTGCATCAGCATCGTCCTGACGTGCGCAACCCCTTCCGAGGGGAGGACAATCTGCGCGATGGAAAGGCCATGCTTCGGGAGCACCTTGCGGACGGCATCGATCATCGCCGTCAGGTCAGCGTATTTGCGCTTGAGCTTTCCCTCCTTCCCGACGGCGGCGGTGGAGTTCTTTTCTGCGGGCTCAAGCTCTCCCTGCGCGGCGGCAAGGGCCTTTGCCAGTTCGTTGATCTGTTCGCTATGGGTATCGCACATATACTTACTCCCCGCCTTCTTCCGTTTCCGTGTGCTTGCGCCGGTTCCGCGCAAAGGCGGCATTGCCCGCCGCGATCATGAGTTCCTCGTCCGTCCAGTCCCCATCAAGTTCGGGGTAAGCGTCGTCCGTCCAGTTCATCACGGATCTCCTGCAATTCATTGGCGATGGCCAGCAACCTTCTTCTCATTGCCAAATCCAGTTTTTGTCGGGCGCTCAGGTGTCCCGCCTCATTGTTGCATGAGGCACAGGCAAGGGTCAGGTTCCGCAAGCTGTCCAGCCCGTTTCCGGCAAGCGGCACGATATGTTCCACGGTTGCCGTCTCGGGGGTCAGGACCCGCCCGCAGTACATGCAGACCCAACCGTCCCTTTCCGCGATGGAACGGATCAACAGGTTACGCTCGCGGGCATTTCGGGGCCTCCGCTCACGTTTTCCCCCGCCCTCCCACTTCCGCTGATCAAGAAAGGCGTTGAAAGCATCCTGCGCCCCGTTGATTCCTTTTGTGATTTCGCCGTCTTTGTTCCTGTAGAGCACGGCGATTCCGAGTTGTGTCGTAAAGCGGATAACTTCATAGTCATTCGTCGTGGCAAGCACCTCGGAACCATGAGCGAAGAGCCAATCTGAAAAACGCCGCAGCATTTTTTCGTTCATTGCCCCGCCTCCATGACGAGCGGCGTCATCTGTTCAAAGAGTTCCCGATCCTGCCGCTCAAAATACCCCGTGAGAAGAAAACAGAGAGCGACGATAAGCGCCGCCAGCCACGGGCGGCTCCAAAAGTTGAAGTTGAGGAGTACCGCCCATAGCCGTTTCCAGATGTCAAAGTTCATGCGACCGCCTCCAGCCGTTCAAGAACAGCGTCGATTCCGCCGTCCTCGTCGATGAACTGGCAGTTGGTGATGGGCCGCGTGGGGACGAGTTCCCCATCATCCCATTCCGCCGCCCGGAGGCTCCAGCCCTCCCGTGTCGCCTTGAGGAACGACATCACGGCTGCGGGTGAATTGAAAAAGTGTCTGACCGTTCCGCCGTAGAGCGAATTCCCGGTTTCGATGCAGAAGAATGTGGTGGTCATGCGACCCTCCTTGCGTCGAGCTTTTCAATCCACAGGCCGACGACTTCGGCATCGGAAACATGCCCGGCGCGTATATCATCATAGAGCGCGATGAGTTCCGCCGCGTCGCATTCCCCGCCGCATTCCGGGCAGGTGAACAGGCCGTTTTCATAGGTGAGGCTATGCCGTTCCCCCTGCTCAAGGCAGTTGGGGCAGGGGAAATGCTCCCGGCTCAGGGCCGTGTCGCGTGCCAGCCGCGCGGCAAGGTTCTCTTCCGCGTCGCGCTCAATGGCGCGCATGATGCAGTCTTCTGGGTGATAGCAGGTTCCAAAAGCCCCTTCACGTCCGCAGTTCGTGCCGTAACACATAGAAATACCCTCGTTTTGATGTTTGGCTTGGCGTCCCAAACCCAATGAAAAAGCCCGGTTGGTTCCGGGCTTTTCGATGGGGCTAGGCGTGAAAAAAGGCGGCTCTTTCGAGTCGCCTTGATTCGGTCAACGGGTTTTGTGGTCAGGAGTGCTTGCGGGTAAGCCAGAGGCCGATGCCGCCAACGACGGTGATGATTCCTATCATGATGATCCACATCATTCTTCTACCCTCCATGCAAGAACCAGTGCAAAGGCAAGCGAGTAGCAGCCCGTCACGAGTCCAAGAGTATCCTGCTGGTAGATGCCAAGGGTGAAACCGGCTATCGAAAAATTCGCCAAGGTCGCCGCCAGCAATTTAACGGCTTCTTTTGTTCCTTTCGTTCTCATCCCTTACCTCTTGTTGTCACAGTAATCATTTTCGCGTTTTCCGTCCATATGCATCTACTGGGCTTCGATGATTCAAGGCGTGCTCACAATGCGGGGGTTGATGTTCACCGCTCCAGTCCGGCTCTCGCCGTCTCTCAACACGTCTGCCCTCGGCGGCATCCCGTTGTGTTGAGAATAGCCAATCCCCGCCGGGGCGTGCACATCCATACGTTTCAGGTCCCGCATGGTTCGGGGCGACGAGTGTTCGCCGCCCCTTTCATGTGAGGCCGTCAGTCCACAGGGGCAAGCCTGTAACCATGTCTACGCCGACGAAGCCGTGCTGACCGTCACTGTCCCGGCCAGGCAGCCATGCCGTAGTGGGGAGCGTCAGCACTGTGCCTGCCTCCACCCGTTCTCTGGGGTCATCAAGGGCTGCGGCGATCATGATCACCCATTTCAGCGTATCCATGCTGTACGCTCGGTAGGCGATCAGTTCCGGCATGAGCGTTTCCGAGAGTTGGATTTCGTATGTGAACCAGTTCTTTTCGAGGTCCTTTGTCTGGGCTGCGCGGATTTCCCGATATAATTCCGCTCGGAGCAGTACGTCTTTGATGTTTTCCGGAGAAGGCCTTCCTCCGGTCGAGTCGATAGCCATAGGGCACCTACCGTGGATAGGAAAGTGGAGTTCCAGCGTGAACGGAGCGTTCAAAGTCCCGTTGACGGAACTCGTCATAGCCGGTCGTGATGGCAAAGAAGGAGTCCAACGGAGATTGGGGAGACGGCCGGTTGGACTGGGAAGCCTTGGCAAATTCATTCAGCCATCTATCGGAGAAGGGAAGCTCCATCACGGCCCCGGCGACGCACATGAGGATGGCCTTGTGCCCGCCGGTCATCCGGTTCCAGTCCACATCATAGACGAGCCGCCCCCTTTCATCGTGCCCGAAGTTGACCATCGCCATGTCGCCTTTGCGGATGGCGTGGGTTTCGACGCCGCGGTCGAGCATGAGGTTTCCAACCGCATCGAGAGAGTAATACCAGTCCAGGCAGTGCTGGAGCATGGTGCGTCCATCGTCCATGATCTCGTCAAAGTTGAAGGAGACGGCGTGAGGGGAAAAGTTCTGCGTCCGATCCTCCACGATTACGGCGAATCCCTTTTCCGTTTTTTCTTCGATGTCCTTGAGGAGCTTGTTTTTCCATTCCATTGGAGGTCCGGAGATGGGCAGGCAGTGCGTAACGACCAGCACGCCATCGGTATAGAGGGCGTGCGCACGGAATTTCCGTTCGGATTCGAGGGCTATGGAGAGGATTTTTTTGTCTTGCATCACCTCACGATAAGGCAAATCGTAGAGAACTTCAGGAAAGAGCCCCGTAAATACGGCATATCTACGGAAATACCGAACATCGTTGAAAGGATATCTTGACTGTAATACAAAAAGTATATACATTCAGGACATGGACACGCTTCATCAAACACCATTCGGCTCATTTGAGTGGGATTCTAGAAAAAACGATGCCAATATCGAAAAACACGGCCTTGACTTCGTGGACGTGGTGTTGGTCTTTCAGGATTCCTACGCGCGTATCGAATATGACCCCAAGCATAGTGAAGGTGAAGAGCGCTACAGGATTACAGGCTCAATTAAAGGTATTATTGTAGTAGTGGTCATTTTCACGGATCGAAACAATGTTACACGGATCATTTCTGCCCGTAGAGCTACAAGGCAGGAGGTGAAAGATTATGAACGAAGATTCTAGAACTGATTGGAAGCGAGTCCTGAATATGACGGATGCGGAAGTAACGGCCAATGCCTTGAAAGACCCAGACAGTCTTCCTCTTCTCTCTACTGATGAAACCAAGGAAATCTATCTCTCCGAAGAGGATGGTGCCACCTTGCTGGAACGTTTCCGCAAGGCTCTTGAACGGGAAAGAAAAGTCCTTATTTCTGTAAGATACGATGCGGATATTGTGCGTTGGTATAAGGCGAAGGGAAAGGGATATCAGTCTGTCATGAATGCGGCTCTACGTGCCTGCATGGAAGCGGAACAGGCGGCGATGAAGCACTGATACCGGGAAGCGTTGAACCTGCAAAGAGGTTCATGTTAGAGTATATGGGGCAAGGGCGGGGAGTATTCTCCGCCCTTGCCCCAAGGAAAATCTTGTAAATGGACAAATTTCGAAATTTGTCCATTTACAAGGTTTTTTACATTAGTATCCCGTAGGCTGACTATAGCTCAGTGTGTTTCATGGAAGAATCCATTTTTTCGAGTCTCTGTTCTGCACAAGAGAGTATTCCCCCGACTCGGCTTCAAAAAGCCATCAATCAGGGCTGATCCGTTTTGCCCTTCCGATGCCGGTGGTTTCCGAGGTCCGGGGAGCAGCTATCTGGACGTCAAGAGAGTCCGCCTTGAGACCGGCCCAAAACGCCTCAAATCCTCGATAGCGCATGAAGGAATCAAGCCACCGTCCACTCCAAAATTCCTCACGGGAAAGGGTCTGCATATTGAAAGAAATTTTATTGAAACGCTGGCTTACATAGTCTTCTCTTGCGATAAGCAGATTATCTCCGGTCGAATCGCCAAAAAGGAGAAAAGGACCTACGGGCATCATAGTGACGCTCATTTCGTCATCAGGCTTTGCCAAGCCGAATTTTTCAAGTTGTGCGCGAATCCGTTCCAGGCTCATGCGGCACCTCCCACGTGATACGGATCATACCTTTATGTTGATATGAAATCAATTTTTGATTTACTTTTATGATGTCTCCCCCACGCGCGCCCTAGCCAGCTCCAAGAACCTGTCACGCTCCACCGTGGCCTTCTGCCCATCTTCGGCGGGGATGTAGTCGAGAAGAAAAGCGAAACAGCAATTGTCGGAAATGTCCGGGGACTTGATGCCGTCCGACTTCATTTTGTCCTTTGGGGTCATCTGGTACCTACCGCGCTCATCGATGCGATAGGGGAGCCGACTGGCCTGCTCGACGAATTTTTTCAGCGATGGCCCCTTGAAGCGCCCGGTAAAAATGGCTTCGCGCATTTTGCAGTGGGCGTAGGCGCGCAGGTTGAAGTAGCGGTTCTTCTCGGCATCACTATGGCAGGGGAGCCCCCAGTGGATGCGCTCCACGGGGATTCCCATTTCTTCCAGCTCCAGAATGACAGTGCGTCCCGCGCCGTCGCCGTCAACGCCGATGGTGAGCGCAGGGAGTTCGAGGTATTCATGGCACTCTACAGCTTCGTACATGCGCTCTTCCCGCGGCCCGGATATTCGACCATGCGTTCTGGAGTAACTCAGTGACAAACACGAAATACTATCGCCTTATGCTCGGCAAGGGCAGCCGCCATGCAGAGTAATGTCTTGCAGAACGCTTTGTTGGTGCGGATTATGGCATAGAACGCGACCTGTCTCGCGAACTTCTCGACAGTTGGTGCTAGTTCAACGCGATGTTCATTTCTGGCTATCAAGAAGCGCATCCCGAAAAGACCAAAGTTGCCGCCGGACTTGTCTCCACGCATAGGGTGGATGAACGCGAACGGCTACGCACGCTGGAGTACGTGCATTTGTTTAATATTCTATAATTGGTAAAAAAACGATACAGAATATGTATAGTATCTTGGACGAGGAGGGGCATCGGAAACGTACAATCTTTAAAAAACTATGATTACAGCGTGTTAAAAACACAAATTCCTTGGCATTGCTCTTGCTTATCTCTGTAGAGGCAAGGCTGGCATTGGCCCGCGCTTTCTCGTGGGGCAACATGTTGCCTAACCGCCTGAGAAAACGTTGTTGCGGCAGGCCCCAATGACCTAATCCAAGGAGATGACACGTGTTTTGCACAGAAAAATTGAAGCTGTACACCGGTGCGAAAATCGTCACCCTGTATGATCCCATGCCGATCGTGGAAGCTGTCTGCGTTATTGGAGAGCGCATACATGCCATGGGCAGTTTGGAAGACATGGAGCGTTGCGCGGCTCTCTGCGGCGAATACGAGAAAATCGATCTCGGCGGGGGCGTGTTGTATCCCGGCTTCATCGATACGCATAGCCATCTGTCCATGTATGCGGATACGTTCAGTCAGGTCTATTGCGGCTCCCGACTGGGCACTGTTTCGCGTGTTCTCGACGGGTTGCGTGAAGCCGCCGGGAATACGCCTCAAGATCGCTGGATTGTCGGCTATGCGTATGATGATACGGGCATTGACGAAAAACGTCATCTGACCCGTGAAGACCTGGACGCCGTATCCACGGAACGCCCGATCCTTGTTAAACATCTTTCCGTCCATTTTTGCTACCTGAATTCGCTGGCTATCGAAAAGCTCGGCTACACAGCGGAAACGCGGGTCGCCGGGGGGACGGTCTGTCTTGGGGCCGACGGCAGGCCCAACGGAATTCTGGAAGAAAACGCTTCTTATCAGGCGATTGCCAAACTTCCGGCGACGTCATTTGACGAGACCCGGAAGAACATGCTGCGGGCTGTCCGCGACTACAACGCGCAAGGGTTCACGACCTTTATGGACGGAGGGATCGGGCTTTCCGGTTCCTATAAGACGGACATGGCGGCGTACCTGAGCCTTGCAAGGGACAAGGCGCTTGACGCCCGGGGCTACCTGCAGTTCATGCCTCCGGTATTGGATGCGCTGGAGCCTTACGGCCTGTGGGGTTTTCCTTCCGAGTATCTGAGTTTCGGCGGCGTCAAGTATTTTACGGACGGTTCCATCCAAGGCTACACCGGAGCCTTGCTTGAAGATTACCACTCCCGCCCCGGTTACCGCAGCGAGTTGGTCTGCACGCCTGAAGAGCTCGGCAACCTTGTCATGCACTATCATGCCGCGGGCATTCAGATAGCCGTCCACACCAACGGTGATGCCGCCATCGAAGCCACCCTGCAAGCCTATGAGCGGGCGCAGCGTGCCTTGCCCCGCCCTGATTTGCATCACATTTTTGTTCATGCGCAGATGGCCTCGGACGGACAGCTCCGCCGCATGAAGGCCTGCCATGCGCTCCCCACTTTTTTTGTCCGGCATATCGAAGTGTGGGGCGACGGCCACTACGACACCTATCTTGGCCCCAGCCGCGCCAACAGGCTCGATCCCGCCGGTTCCGCCGTCAGGATTGGCCTTCCCTTCGCTCTCCACGTGGACACCCCGGTGCTGCCGGTCACGGCGCTTGATTCCATCCATGCCGCCGTCAACCGCATTTCCCCGAGCGGCCGCCTCATGGGAGCGGATCAGCGCATCAGCCCCCGGGAAGCGATCAAGGCCTACACCGTTTATGCCTCCCTGTTCTGCATGGGCGAACACGATCGCGGGCGTATCGAGCCGGGACGGCTGGCCGACTTCGTGCTGCTGTCCGACGACCTTGAAGCCATCGATCCTTTGGCCATCAATCAGGTGAAGGTTCGCATGACGCTCTGCGGCGGACGCATCGTGTATCAGGCCTAGCCCTTCCGCAGACATCCGCAAAACATCCGGAAAGAACTTCCGCTCATCCTTCAAACGGGTTATGTACCCGCGCCGGAGAATGCCCATGCCTTCAATTGTTCTTGACCGTGAAGAAGAAATGAAAAGCCAAACCGAATCCGTCGTCGCATCCGTCCGGCAGGACGGCGCCTCTGCGGAAAAGGGGCTGGCCGCTTCCGACGAACCGACGTCTCCCGTCGGGAAAAAATGGTTTCTTTTCGGCTTTGGCGTGCTTTACATGCTTTTTCTGTTGGACTTTGCCGCGAGACTGGGGATTACCGCCGTTTTTCCCGCTATGCAGAAGGATCTGGGACTTTCTGACTCGCAGGTCGGTGTCGCCGGTTCCGCCGTATTGCTAGGCATGACCGTGTTTGTGCTCCCCTTCTCCTTTTTGGCGGACAAGGGCTCGAAAAAGCACGCCGTGAATCTCATGTCCGCCGTTTGGGGCGTGGGCTGCACACTGTGCGGCCTCGTCTCACACCTCTTCCTGATAGTGCTCGGGCGCTTCATGGTCGGCATAGGCAACGCCAGCTACGCGCCCGTTTCCGTATCCATGCTGACCAGTTGGACCCGCCGCTCTAGATGGGGTTCGGTCATCGGGGCCTATAACTCCGCCATGTCCGTGGGGCTGGCTCTCGGCACCACGATCGCCGGGGTTCTGGCGCAGCATTACGGCTGGCGTTCCGCGTTCCTTGCCGTCGGGGGCCTGACGCTGCTGTTCACCGCGCTGTCCCTGTTCCTGCCCAACGTCAAGAATCACGTTTCGGCGGCGAGCGCCGACGGCAAACGGGAGCATGTGAAGGTCCGGGAGGCCTTTGCTTTCACGCTCCAGAACAAGACGCTGATATTGCTCGGTATCGGCGTCGGCATCGCCAACATGGGTTATACCAGCATGATTTCCTGGATTCCCATGTTCATGGTCCGCATCATGGGCTGGACGTCCACGGAAGTGGGCGCCTACATGGGGCCGGCCTACCTGATTACCGGCCTTTTGATCACGCCCTTCTCCGGCTGGCTTTCAGACCGCCTCGGCCTGTGGAGCCGCCGCACGCGGGCGTGGCTCGGCGTGCCCTGTTTCCTCATTCTGGCTGCGGTGTTTGCGGCGGGCTTCTACTATCAGATTGCCGCCTGCTGCGCGATCGGAATGTTTCTGTTCATCATCCCCGTGACCGGCGTGCACATCGCCACGCAGGAACTGGTTCCCACCCGCTACAAGGCCACCGCGTACGGGACGTATGTGACCCTGCTTCAAGGATTGGGCTTTTTCGGGCCCATGCTCGCCGGGGCGCTTTCCGATGCGTTCGGGCTTCAGCTGGCGCTTGTCTACATGCAGCTGGTGTTCGTCATCGGCGGCTTGATCATGCTGGTTGCGGGATTCACCTACGTTAAGGATTACAACAGGGCCCGCGCCATGGAAGCCTAACCGTATCTTCGGCATCTTGCTCCATACCCCCTTATGTTCCCTTTGCCGTCCTCCTCTTTGGCGCAAGGGGAACATATACAATGGCAAGAGGTGCTCCGGAGAAGCGCGGCGCGTCCGATACGTATCGGCAAAGGTATAATCGAATAGTGGTGGAGAAGCACAACTCCGTGTGGTGCAATGCAAAAATGACAGCTTTTCCCTCTTGGCGTGCCGTACTCCTCTGGAATGTCTTTATCGCATCTCGTTTCCGTTTCGTTCATCCGGAGTCCGGAACGCTTGTTGCCAAGGCACACTGAATGACATATCGTTTTTGCCTTGAGTAAAACAGGCCCCATCCTTATCTGTTATGAAGGGGAAATCCGTGTTGACCTCACAGCAGATAGCCCATGTTTTGGCGTTGCATCTTGCCGGGCGTTCTCTCTTCATTGAAGAGCTCGCACTGCTCACGGGGAATGTGCTGCCCGCATCCGATGAGCGGTGGCGCGAGCTGGAGCGTCTTGGCTTGGCGGAACGCGTTTCTTCGCCGCACGGAACCGCGTGGAAGGCGGGCGATGAAACCGCTGCATTCATACGCTCCCAGCTCCCGTTGCTGAAGGAGTTTTTTCGGCCCGACGAAAAGGCGTACGCCCTTACCTGTCTCCATGAACAAGCCAGCCTCAGCGACTGTGAAACCGTCCTGAGCCGGATCAGCCAATGCGCCGAACGGGACAGGAACATTCTGCCCTTGCTCGAACTGGCTGTCCTTTTCCTCCTGCGCTGGGGACGGCGCAACGGCAGCACGGCGGGTCTGGACGGCAAGTTCCTGAATCTTGTCTTTGCGGTACAGGGGCTCAGCTTCAATTCCACGGAACTGCTCAAAAAAATACTGCGCCTTTCAGCTCTCGCCTACGGCCTTGCCCGAAAAAACGGTAACAAGCGGTTTTTAGCGCTTCTGATGCTGTCGCGTATGTATCTGCATGTCTTCATCGGAAGCAACACCACGCGCCTTACCCAGAATCTCCAGCAGGCCCTGTGCCGGGTCAGAAGCTATTTTGATGGCGACACGCAGGAAGCGCTTCCTCTGTTTGAGGGGTTGCTTGCCTATCTGTGCGGGGATCTCAAGAAAAACATCGATTGGTTCAACCGTTGCTCCGAAGAAACACCTTGGTATTACAAGAGGTTCTACGATACACTGGCGGTCTGTACGCTCTTTTCCGCAGGGTATCTGCAGCAATTCCACTTTGCGCTTGGCTGCATCGAGTTTCTTCGGCGCACGGCGACGTTGACCGACGATATCCTTTCGGCGACCCTGTATGAAGTCAACACGTGTTTCCTGCTGCTACGCAAACGGGATAGCGGCAAGGCGCTGGAGTTCATCAATCGGCTTCGCGTTTCCCCGCTATATACGCAGCATACCGTAGTCAACTCGCTGACGACGCGGGCACATGCGTTGTACCATTTTTTGGCGGGCGACATCGAGCGCGCCTATGCCGTCCTGAATGATGAAACCCGCAGGGCGATCACCCGTGACATCAGGCCCGCGACCTTCAAGGATCCGTTAGTCCTCGACATGCTCTATGTGTTTGCGCACAACGGCTATGTACCCATCCCCTACTATGAGCTGGAGCCTACGTTGGGCCACCTGCTCCTAGGGGCTAATGTGCATCTCAAGGGCTCCGCCATGCGCGTTCAGGCACTGTTGCTGCGCGATAGGGGAGAGGGGCCACAGAAGCAGCTTGAGCTGTTGCGCCAAAGTTTCGAGCTTATCCTCACGACGCGGGATATGCATGAACTGACCCTCACCGCGCACGAGCTGGCCAACACCTGCGAACTGTGCGGCAGCATGGAGGAGGCCCGATCGCTCCGCAACATCGTCTGCAAAGCCACCGGGAAGCCTCTTGATGCCTCAACGTCCTACCATCAAGCCTCACTCGCCTGCCTGAACGTGCCTCCGGCTGCGTTTAGCCTGTTTACATGCTCCCTTCCCGATGCCGAATCCGAAGAGAAATACATCATCGAACGGTGCCATAAGGCGCTGAACACCGCGCCGCAGCGTGAAATCTTTGAGGAAAGGCTTCATCTGCTTCTCAGGGCCTCTATTGACGGCTTCCGGGTGGAACGGGCCGCGTTTTTCCGCACGGTCGATGAGGATAATCCGCTGCAGTTTGTCCAGGCCGTCAACCTGTCTGCTCTTGAATTGAAAAGCGAGCACATGCGGCCTTGTATGCAATGGCTTGTGCAGGTCGCGCAGCAACGTTCCGCCACGACGCCGGTGCACTTCCATAAGCAGTACGGCTTTTGCCTCAGCATCGACATCGGAACGGAACCTCCGTGGCTTCTCTATTTGAGCAGCACCTATTCCGTTTTGCCGGCTGACGAATTTTCCCTGTTTGAACTGCGGTGCGCAGCCCGCCTTTTCACTGCGGAACTGCGTTCGGCCCTCTTCGTGCGGCGATTGAAGGAACGTGAAAACGAATTGCAGCAGAATAAACTGCGCAGCATCTTTTTGCAGGAGGACAGGGGCGAGTGTTTGGTGTTGGGGGCCGGGTTGAACACCCTCCTCAATGAAGCTAAGTATGCCGCCGTAACGGATGTCCCCATCCTGCTCTGGGGAGAAACCGGAGTCGGCAAGGAGATCATGGCCCGGCATATCCACCGCCTCAGTGGGCGTCAGGGGCCGTTCATAGCCGTCCACCCCGCGAGCATGGTTGAATCGCTCTTTGAAAGCGAATTTTTCGGACACGAGCGGGGCGCGTTTACCGGAGCGTCTAATCAAAAAATCGGCTTGTTCGAGATGGCGGATCAGGGGACGCTGTTTATCGACGAAATAGGGGAAATGTCGCCGCTCATCCAGACAAAGCTTCTGCGGGTGCTTCAGGAGCAGCGGTTCATGCGTGTCGGCGGAACGGCGGAAATCAAGTCCCGGTTCCGGCTTATCGCCGCGACCAACCGGGATTTATGGAAAGAAGTCCGTGAGAAGCGTTTCCGTCAGGATCTCCTGTATCGCATATCCGTCGTCCCGTTGCTGTTGCCGCCCCTGCGCGAACGAAAGCAGGATATTTTGCCGCTTGTCGACGCTTTCATTCGCCATTCCAGCCAGCGTTACGGTAAAACGATTTTTCCTCTGTCGCCGGAGCAGAAACAGGCGCTAGTGGACTATTCCTGGCCGGGAAACGTGCGCGAATTGAAAAACATCATCGAGCGGGCGGTAATTCTGTGCGAGCAGGGCGCGTCGTTGCATTTTCATTTCGACCAGGCGAACATGGAGCCATTTTTCTCCAGTCAGGCGGGGGACGGCGGCATCCTTGCGGACACGCCGACATTGGAACAGTTGGAAGAACGGTACCTGCGTAAGATCATGGCGATGACGCGGGGGCGCGTACGCGGCGAACACGGAGCAGCGGCCTTGCTGCATATGAAAATCCCGACGCTCTATGCCAAGCTGCGTAAATTCTCCATCCCATGCGGGAAACGCTGAGGCTGAATATGTTTCCGTTTTTAGAGAAGTCCGGAGCGTTTTTCGGATGCTCTTGAGTCATTGGCAGGCATGGCCCGTTTGGCAGGCCTCGCCCTTGAGCCTCTTGAGGGTACATGCGGAGCGGGCGGGATTACGGTGAAGCGTCCGTGAGACCTTTTTCCGTCTGTCATAGGAAAAGCCCACAACCGTGAGGAAGGGGGCTTTATCTTTTTCATGCCGGGGTTTTTAGAATTTCCACTCCACGGCAATGTTTCCCGTATAGCGATAACGTATGGGTACTTTTCGCGGCCTGTCATCGTGGTATCATATATCATGTACCATCCGAAAGTCATTTTCGTGATAGGAGTTGGTGTCACTGCCATAGCATTGCCCCATTGCTGTTTCGGGTTGCGGTATTTGTTCCTTTGTATTCGGTATGATATAAGGGCACAATGGCAAACTCCCGGTGGAGCCAATCCCCGCCGGGGCGCGCACATCCATACGTTTCAGGTCCCGCATGGTTCGGGGCGACGGGTGTTCGCCGCCCCCTTTCATGTGGGGCCCGTCAATTCACAGGGGCAAGCCTGTAGCCGAACTTCGCCTGTCATCGAGAGGGGGCCTTTCCCGGAGCCGGGTCTAGTAGGGCTTCTTGCCAATGGTCCAAGGGGAGAGCATGAAAAAAGGCGGCTCCAAAGAACCGCCTTTGCCAAAAAATAGCCACCCGTTATCGGTAGCTTGCCACTATATTTTTATGTTAATATATATGGTTATCTTATAATGCAGCCGAGTCCTCCTCTCCTTCATCTTTTGAGACAGGGACAAGCCTGTACCCAAGCTCTTTCGCCATGAATACAAGGGGGCTTATGTCTTTAGTTGCCCTTACGATATCCATAAGGGTGTCGGCACCTACTTTTGCACCTTTATCATTGGGGTTCACTTCCCTCATCATGGTGGAGTAAGGTTTGCCGATTTTTACAGCAACAGCTTTGGCTCCGATGGGACTCCGTGATACAGTATCTTGAATAAGTTGATAAAATTCATTCATGACCACTCCTTAAAACTATTTTTGAAATTTGAAGAATGCCCTATGAATTTTATGTGAATATATATTGAATAAAGTAATTGGTCAATTGAGTAACGATTATGCACAAATTGGTTACCGATTTATAGAATGTACGTTAAATTAAGCACAATATAGATCGTATTGAGTTTTTATATCCGCCAAATGGAACAATAAAATCCAATACCTTTAAACAATACACGCCATATGGCGCTCGTAGGCTCACACAGCCAAGGCGGGAGAAGCGTCAACCTCCGCCACGGCGGCGAAAGCTTCCGAGAACGCGGCCAAGGTCAGTGAACAGACCGCGACGGAAGCCGCGAATACGGTAACGGCGAAGCCTCCGTTTCCGCCGCTGCTGCCAGTGTGAGTGAGATGAACGCCGCATCCAGCGCCAGGGCTGCCGCCGATTCCGCCAATCACACGTGGTTCCGTCAAGCCTGATGGGTTGACGATTTCGCTCACGGCAAAGGACGTGGCAGTTGGAGGGGGATCAGAGAAACCTGGCGAGCAAGAGAGGGCAGATTGGCGATTATGTAAGTGGCGGTTCTTTTGATTTCAATAATGAAATCCTTGATACAAAAAATATCTTCTTTGGCAATTCTAAATCAACAGACAAGCCGTTTAATGGGTCTTTTGCGCTACAGGTAATCTCAAGAGGCTCTAGTGTCTATAAATGGATTTCATATGCCGATACAAGGTCATTTCACAAGTTGCAATAAAACCAAGCTACACAACAGATGGAGTCGTGACATACGGCACGGAAGGTTGGTCTAGAATGCTTGATGAAAAGCATGTCGGAGACGGCCTCAATTCCGTCTCCGAGACGCAGGCTCTATCTCATTCCGGCTGCGGTTGCTGTGGCAACATCTTCGCTGAAGGTGTTGGTCGTCATGGCAATAATCGGAATAGTGGCTGCGTCCGGGTGATCCGGGGCACTGCGGATCGCCGCTGTTGCCTGATATCCGTCCATCATCGGCATTTGGATGTCCATCAGGATGATGTTATAGGTTCCGGGAGGGAGGGTGAGGATTTGAACATGTCCACCGCAATCTGTCCGTTCTCCGCGCAACTGACGGATAACCCTTGTGTCTTGAGGAGTTCCTCCGCGATTTCCCGGTTCAGCTCGTTGTCCTCCGCGAGCAGGACGTTGTATCCATGGTGTCGGACAGTTTTTGAATATCTTCGGCGGGGCCGAGATTCCGTTCGGCAATGACGGCTATGGCCTTTTCCTGGAGGCTATAGCGTTCTGTCTGGAACTCGATCGGTTCTTTGCTCTCTTGTGAGTTCCCTGCAGGAACACCTTGAAAAACGATCGTGTATCGAGCAGACGGGAACGGATTTCCTGGGCGGTTATGGTCACTTATCTACGCGCTCTTATGCCCTTTTCAAGTGTCGTTTGAAAAATGTCCTTTGAAACAATCCTTGTTCAGCCGAGAGGAGTATCCTGTTTACAAGAATTGATAACGTACCTTGGCTATACACTATATTATCCTTTGCTGGTTTCTTGAGGTGAATTCTTCCGAACAGGGCATTCATACTTCGATTGTTTATCCCCTTCGTGGCGAAGACGGAGGAGTGATATTCTCTGTATTCAGTGTCAGAGTCTGAATACTGCGCACGGGATTGGCGATTACTTGATCGTTCGTTTGGCAAGTGCTTTTTTTCTGAAATACCCCTCTCGAAATCATGGGTACCCCGGTATCATGTATTATTTGCGGTTAACTTGTTGCGTCATCAGATCAAAATACTGAAATCCGGCGTTGCGGATTGCATCGATGATTGCCACAAGTTTACCAACTTCTACCTCTTGATCTGCGCGTACCTGTACAGCTTGTTTTTCATCAATCTTCCGCAGGCTGGCGAGTTCCGTTTCCAGAGATTGTGATGGGACATCTTTTCCATTCAGACGGATCACCCCTTCCGGGGTTACTGTCAGGATAATCTCCGTTTCCGATTGTTGTTTTGCCGATGAAGATGTCGGCAGTTCTACGGAGATGGCCTCCTCAGGAGAAAAATGAAGGGTGAGAGCAAAAAACAGCAATAAGAGGAATACCACATCGACAAGCGGCGTAATGCTCATACTGTTGCGTGCCCGTTTGCGCCGTTTAATTTTCATGGGATATCCCACAGAAGGCAATGCGGCGAACGTCAACGATTTCTTGAACAGTCTGGATAAGTTCAGACAGACGGTTCTCAAGGAAATGATAGGCGACATGCGCGGGAAGGGCGACCAGTAATCCTGCAGCCGTCGTGATCAGGGCTTCCCATATACCCCCGGCGAGCACGGAAGGATCCACCCGTGATCCGTGTTCCCCTATCGCTTGAAATGTGCTGATCATGCCGGTCACTGTGCCGGTAAGCCCCAGGATGGGTGCGATCGTCGTGATCAACTCCAGGACGCCGAGCCCCCGCTCCAGCTTCCTGACCTGCCTGTTCGCTGTGAGGGATAAGGTTTCTTCGTCGGCTGTCCCCAGTCGTTCGCAGATGGGTGCCAAAAACCAAGGCAGGGGAATGGAGTCTCCCTGTTTGATTTTTCCGAGCGTATGCAGGGCTGTCGTATATTCCAACGTCTTGAACAGGACTATGGCGAGAGCGAGTACGGAACACAGAAGAATGGGCCACATGAGCGGGCCGCCTTTGGCAAAGAAATCGGCAAACGACATGAGAAAATTCATGAGGCATTCCTCAGCGTAAAGTGGATGGGAAGGAGAACAATACAGGTTGCCGGGCGTCCGTTATGGGTCGCGGGGCGGAAAATGGCCTTCCGGACGGCTTCAAGGGCCGCTTCATCGAATCCGTTCCCGCCGCTTTTTTTTATGGACGCACTCATCAAACGCCCCTCCGCGTCAATCATCAATTCCATGAGCACCTGTCCCTCGATACCTTTGCGTTGCGCCAGCCGTGGGTAACGCGGTGCTGGCGGCTGGAGGAATTTCGGCCCATCCACGGCGTCGAATGACGTATGCCGAGGGGCGGCTGCTTCCGTTTTTCCTTGTGCCGGCTGTACGGTGTGTTGTGGAGAGGAAGGTGAGGGGGCCTTTGCCGATTGAGCCTGTGGTGCGCGGGAATGCTCTGGCGGTGTTGCTGTTTTTTGGGGGGCTGTTCTCCGTTTTTCAGTTTTGGCCTGGTGGGTGGAACGCTTTTGAGGCGGCGGAGGTTCCTGCTGGGGCGTTGGTCGGGGAGGCGTTTTTTCTTTCGGAGCAAGCGGGGGGGGCTGCGGGCTGGATTCCGCTGCATTGGTCGGCGCGGGTGGAGCTGGCGTTACGGCGAGGCGCAGAGAGAGCGGAGCTTCTTTAGATTCGGAGAGACGTGCCAGCGGCGAGCGATTGAGGAAAAGCCCTCCGTGTGCCAAAAGCGACAGGCCCAACATGAGGCAGAAACAGCGCCCTCCTGACAGGTTCATCCCTGTGCGCTCCTGACACTGAGGATAGCCCACGTAAACGCGGCGCCGGCACCAAGAAAAAGCAGGCCGCAGGAAAGAAAACGCACGGGTTGTCCGATAGCGGCGGCTTGCATGGCTTGCGCCGCATGGGGAAGAGGGAGGAGTTCCAAAACATGTTGAGCCCAACCGGGGAGGCGATCCAATGGAAAGAACGTGCCGCCGAGAAAGGCCATGGGCGTAATGACGAAGTTGGACAGCAGCGCCTGATCCGCATGGGCTTTGACATGCAAAGCAAGCGCTACGGCAAGGCTTGAAAAGAACCACGCGTTCAACAAGAGGGCGAGCCAGAGCCCCGGTGCGCCATAGGCGATCTGGATACCGCCGAGCAACCCGATTCCCATGACAACAAGACAGGCCAATACGGCACGGGTCATCCCCGCCAGTACCTCTCCAGTAACATAAGCGGCAGCATGGAGGGGGGCCGTCTGAAATTCATCAAAGGTATGCCAGTAAAAACGGCTGATGTTGATGTCGCTGGCGATGGCCCAGCTTTGGGTCATACTGCTCATGGCTACGAGCCCGGGCAGGAGGAAATCGGCATAGGGACGCGAGCCGACGAGCGTATCGTTCATGGCGTAATGAAAAGCCACCAGATACAGAAGCGGCGAGACGAGCCACGAAGCAAACTGTTTGAGTATGCGGCGTCTGAGGATGAGCATTTCCCGCAGGTATACGGCCGCCATGCCGCGAAGGGGCTTCACTGTGCGCTCCCCGAGACTTTACGTCCCGTAATGCTCAGAAACACATCTTCAAGATTGACCCTCCTCACCGTGCTGGTCCCCTGTTCCTGAGTGGTTTCTCTGGCGGCTTCATCGCGTTCATTGAAGTAGCGGGTCGTCAACAGACCGTTGCACTGGACATCAAGAGCCCATTGGCCGATTCGGTTCATGAGCGCGTTCGGAGTACCTTCGGCAACGATGCGCCCCTTGTCGAGAAAGATAACCCGATCGGCAAGAAATTCCGCTTCCTCAATGTAATGCGTTGTCAGGAGGATGGTTGTGCCTTCCTGCTGGATGCGTTTGATCAAGCCCCAGAGTTTTCGGCGGATGAGCGGATCAAGCCCTACCGTGGGTTCGTCCAGAAAGAGGATGCGGGGTTTATGCAATAAGGCCCGCGCCAGCATGATACGCCGTTTTTCTCCCCCCGAAAGCGTTTTCGTCAGCACGTCGACCTTGTGTGTCATTTCGACGGTTTCAAGCAAACTGGTGATCCCTTCCTTTCTCTCGGATGCGTTCATGCCGAAAAGCCGTCCGTGGATGTCCAGATTTTCCCGTACTGAAAGTTCCGCATCCAGATTGAGATGCTGGCTCACGACGCCGCACAATGCCTTGGCTTCCAACGGGTGTTCGGTGAGGTTACGCCCGGCAAGTTTGACGGTGCCGCCGTCTGCCCGGGCCTGACCGGACAGGATACGTACGGTCGTTGTCTTTCCGGCTCCGTTCGGTCCGAGATAGGCCACAAGTTCCCGATCCCTTACATGCAGGCTTATGCCGGACAGGATGCGGGTTCGGCCAAATGATTTGGTGATATGTTCAGTCTGAATCATCAGTCAGGAGCCTGTCGCTGGGTGTATTGGGAAGAGATGAGGGCGTAAGGAACCTCGTCGAACACGAAAAAAGAAGTAGCACAATCGTAAAGAGTGTGCTACCTATTCTGGTGACATTTTTTTTATAAAAATAATACTCAAATGAGATTGAAGAGATGCATGCCATTCCTGCTGCTCGCTACCTTGCTCGCCGTAAACGGCAGAATCTTCTTTTGGGGCTGCTCGCCTTGGTGGCGTTGTGTATGCTCCTTTTGGGGGTGAGTGTGGGAAACGGTGTGGTGCGCCTTCCCTTGGGGCTCTCTGAACACGAGTTGGCGCTCTTTGTTCGCCTGCGCCTTCCCCGAGTGCTCATGGGGGCGCTGGTGGGAGCCGGGCTTGCCATGAGTGGAACGCTGGCACAGGCGGTACTGCGGAACCCGTTGGCCTCTCCTTTTACGCTGGGCATCTCCTCCGGTGCGGCCTTCGGTGCCGCGCTGGCTATTCTACTGGGCGGGGCATCGCAATGGGGGATGGCGGGGAACGCTTTTGTATTCGCCGCATTGACGGCGTTTGCGGCACTGGGCTTTGCCCGACTGCGCGACAGCCGTCCTGAAACGCTGATCCTCGGCGGGGTTGCCATTATGTTCCTGTTTTCCGCCGCGACCTCGTTGCTGCAATATGTTGCCACGGAATATCAGGTACAGGCGATTGTCTTTTGGGGGTTCGGCAATTTGGGACGCGTGGGATGGTCGGAGTTGGGGATGGCCGCTGTCATGATCTTGCTTCCGGTACCGTTCGCACTGAAACTGTCATGGGATCTCAATGCGTTGCTTGCCGGTGAAGAAACCGCTTCGTCGCTGGGCGTCAATGTGCGGCGTTTGCGTATCGGCGGGATTCTGGCCGCTTCGCTCATGGCGGCGGGGGCTATATGCTTTACCGGAGTCATCGGTTTTATCGGACTGGTTGCCCCGCATATCGCACGTCTTGCCCTTGGTGCCGAACACCGCTTCCTGATTCCCGGTGCGGCGTTGTTTGGGGCGTCCCTTGTCACCTTTTCCGATGTGCTCGCCAGAAACATTTGCCCTCCTCAGATCATACCCATCGGGATTTTGACCTCTTTTCTCGGCGTTCCTTTCTTCTTCTGGCTGTTGATGCGGAAAGGGCAGAATCATGCTTGAACTCCGCGATCTGTCTTTTGCTTATCCGGCAGGGAGGCCCCTCCTTGAGGGCCTTTCCTTCACGTTTCGAAGCGGTGGGATCTGTGCCGTTCTCGGTCCCAACGGAACCGGAAAAACGACGCTCCTCAAGCTGTTGCTGGGAATCTTGAAACCTTCCTCTGGCGAAATGCTCCTGTCGGGTATGCCGATAGGACGCATGACCGCCCAGAGGCGTGCCCGCAAGCTCGCCTATATCCCGCAGGATGTGTCCCTGCGTTTTCCGCTCAGTGTATTTGAGTTCGTATTGCTTGGACGCAAACCGTGGTTTGTGTGGGGGCCTTCCCCTTCCGATGTGGCGTTGACGGGGACGGTTCTTTCCCGGCTGGATCTGGATGCGCTCGCGGAGCGTCCTCTTGCCAACCTTTCCGGAGGGCAACGCCAGAAGGTTGCGTTGGCCCGCGCTCTTGTTCAGGAGACGGATTGGCTGCTTCTTGATGAGCCCACCAGCAGCCTGGATCTCCGTCATCAGGTGGAAGTGCTGACAACGGCTCGCCGTGTTGCCACGAAGCAGGGCAAGGGCGTCATCCTTTCCATGCACGACATCAATCTTGCCGCCCGCTATGCCGATACGATTCTCCTCATGAAGGATGGGGGGATCGTGGCTTCCGGCGCTCCGGCGGATGTTTTGACGGGCGAACGCATCGCCTCGGTTTATGGTCTTCCCATGCGCGCTTTCCATGCCGCGGACAATCCGCAGGTTTCCCTGTGGTTTCCCGATACGACAGAGGAGGGGGCGGTTTTTCCGTCCCATTCAGGGATTTTTCAAGAAGAGGACATGGAACAGTGAAGAAGCAAGGAACCTGTCTGGCCGCGTTGTTGGGGGCTCTGTGTTTGTTCCCGCAAGGCGCACTTGCGGAGGAAACCGTCAGCGCGACCATGAAGCCGGTCGTCGTCACAGCGACCAAAACGGAACACAGCCTTGGTGAAACGACGGCAGACGTTTCCGTGGTGACGCGCGAACAGATCGAAAAGATGCCCGCCAACAACGTGTTGGACGTCATGCGCACGATGCCGGGCGTTACCGTCGATTCGGCACGTTCCTTTTATGGTACGAGCACGCAGAATAAGGTGATCATCCGTGGTATGGGCGGCGACGACGTCAACGGGCGCGTCCTGGTACTTATGGACGGCCTCCCTGTTATGACGGCGGGGAACAATATCTTCAACTGGGACACCATCAGCCTCGATACCGTGGAGCGCATCGAAGTGGTGCGTGGGCCCGCTTCCGCGCTGTACGGTTCCAGCGCGATGGGCGGCGTCATCAACATCATCACGAGAAAACCGACGGAAGAAGGTTTCAAAACCACGGTCGGCACCAAGTTCGGACGCTACAACACATGGCAGAACAAACTCTACCATACCGGGGCTATCGACAAATTCAGCTACGCCATTTCCGGCAGCATGTTGAAGTCGCGCGGTTTCAACGTCCTGCCGGAACACAGTCCCAAAACCAGTTCAAACCGGAACGAATTCAACAGTGCCCGAGAGAAGATGGAGAACTACAACGGGGCGTTGGCGTTGAATTACCGTTTTGACGAAACTGCGGATCTCTCCATACATGGAGAAATGTCCTCCTTTGAAAATACAGGTAGATGGCACATCGAAGACTTTAACCTGTACAGCAATAAGCATCAGGGCATCGGTGCCAGATTGCATAAGGATTTTGGCGTAGTGGACAGCAGTTTCTCCGTTCGGGGCGACTTCACCAAGTCCGATTATGACAACGCCAGCAAAACGGTCAAAACGTCCGAAGCCCCTTCCAGGATGCGGACCGTTTCTTGGGATCAAAGCAATACGTTTGCCCTTGGCGACATGCATTTGTTTACGGTCGGGGTCGCTGGCTCTTGGGGAAAATTCGATTCGGAGTCCAACTACTTCACTTCGACCCGCTATACTCAGAAGGGCGGCAAGGAGCTGAACCTGAGTGGCTATCTTCAGGATGAAATATCGATTTGGGACGGCAAGCTCACCGTCGTACCCGGCGTTCGTTACGACTACTGGCGGAGCAAGGGATACCTTCAAGACACCAATGACAGGGTGAATCCCGACAAACAGGATTTCACTTCGGTCAGCAACGTGCGTTTTTCTCCCAAGCTCGGCGTACGCGTGGACCCATGGGATAACCTTGTGGTGTTCCGGTCCAACTACGGTGAGGCGTTCCGCGCGCCGACGCTCAACGATCTTTTTGGCGGTTCCATCATCGGTTCGAGCCGCTATAAGAGCAACCCTGACCTGAAACCCGAACTGTCCAAGACGTGGGATGTCGGTGTGGACGTCAACCCCACGGACAGGCTGACCCTGAATGTGACCGGCTACAAGACGTGGGCCGAGGATTACATTGCCAACATCCCGAAGGGAAAGGAAGACGGCTACAACATCAAGATAAAGGAAAACATCGACAAGGTGACCATCACCGGCATCGAAGCCAACATCCACTACCAATACAACGAGTATTTGAAGCTTTTTGCCGAAGGGACCGCGCTGCGCCCGGAAATCCGCTCCGGAGCCAATCAGGGAAACCATCTGCACAATGTTCCCACGCGCAAGGCGAGCCTTGGGTTTACGTTCTCACATCCCGACTGGTTTACGTTGCAGGCCAGCGCCACATGGTTGGGCCGCATCTGGCAGGATCAGACGGACAACGGTGATATCGCCGAGGGCAACTTCTGGCTGGGCGAGTTCAAACTGTCCAAGCGGTTTGATTACGAACGATACTGGCTGGAACCTTTCATCGAAATGCAAGGTATCACCACGAAGGATGAAGTCCGCTATACGAACGGTTCCCGCGTTCCGATCAACATGTTTTTCGTTGGTCTGGAGGCCGGGTTCTAAAAATTGTAATGGGTCTCCCTCCATTACATGACAGGGAAGGGGCTGCGAGTGTTGCCGCGCCCCTTCCCGTATCCTTTTCAGGAGGAATGCATGTCCGTTGTCTGTGTCGCCTGGTCCAGCCATGTGGGCGCATTGATGTCCGCAGCCTCTCGCCCTGGGATGCCCTCGGTGCGCGTCCTGTCTTCCCGTATGCTGGAGGAGCCGGACGGCGTGGAGCGCTGCCTTGAAACCATGCGTTCCGCCACAGCGCTTTTCGTGTTTCGGACAACAGACGCGCTGTGGGATCAGCTTGATGAAGGCATCCGCCTGATAGGGAAGACGGTACCGGTGGTCTGCGTCAGTTACGATCCGGCTGCGTGGGCGTTGTCCTCGGTACCCGTCGAAACGGCACAGACGGCTTATCGCTATCTGACCTATGGCGGCGCGGAGAATCTCGGCAATCTGTTCCGTTTTCTGGACGCATTGCCGAATGCTGCGGCGGTTCCGGAACCGGTTCCCGTTCCTTGGGAAGGGCTTTGGCATCCCGATGCGCCGGTCCGCGCCTTTGCCACGGTGCGGGGCTATCTGGAGTGGTATGCGGGGTATGCGTGTGAACGCGGCCTGAGCTTGGATCCGGAACGGACGGTCGGATTGCTGTTCGGTCGGCATTACTGGGTCAACGACATGCCCGACGTGGAAGCGGCACTTGTCCATGCCCTCGAAGCGAAGGGCTTGGGCGTATTTCCGGCCTTTACGAATACGCTGCGGGACAAGGCGACGGGCAACAAGGGGGCGACGATCTGGTCACGTGAGGTCTTTCTTGGGGAGAGCGGGAGCCGGATCGGGGCCCTCGTCAAGTTTTTGCCGTACTTCACCAATAACGGTGGGAATATGCCCGCGTTTGTCGGAGACGATTCCCCGGCGCGGGAAAGCGTGTGCGTTTTCCGTGAACTCGGCGTGCCTATCTTCCAGCCCGTTTTCGCTTCCTCAAAAACACTTGAGGAATGGGAAGCCGATCCGCAGGGTCTGAACAGCGAAGTGTCGTGGGCCGTCGCCATGCCCGAATTTGAAGGAGCCATTGAGCCGTTTTTCCTCGGTGGCGGCACCTTGTCCCAGGCTGGCGTGGGCGGAACCGAAATCGAGCGCCGTACGCCCCATCCCGAACGGGTGGAGCGTTTCGCCTCCCGCATCGCCCGCTGGCTGCGTCTCAGAAATAAGCCCGTGGCGGAACGCCGGGTCGCCTTTCTTTTGAACAGTGATCCCTGCGCGTCCGTGGAGGCATCCGTAGGCGGAGCCGCCAAGCTGGATTCTCTGGAGTCGGTGAGCCGTATCCTCCGGGCCATGCGGCAGGCCGGATATGCCGTGGATGTCCCCGAGTCCGGTGCGGCGCTCATCGAAACCATCATGGAGCGCAAGGCGATTTCCGAATTCCGTTGGACGACGGTGCAGGAAATTGAGGCCAAGGGCGGGGTACTCGCCCATGTGGATCTCGCAACCTATCGGCGATGGTTCGATGCCTACCCGGAAAACGTCAGGCAAAAGGTTGCGGAGGCATGGGGCAATCCGCCGGGGGAACCGATGAACGGTGTCCCCGCCGCAATGGTGCTCAACGGGGATATCCTCGTTACCGGCGTCCGATGGGGCAATGCCGTGGTTTGCATCCAGCCCAAGCGCGGATGCGCCGGCTCCCGGTGTGACGGGCAGGTCTGCAAAATATTGCATGACCCCTCCGTGCCGCCTCCACATCAATATATAGCGACCTACCGCTGGCTTCAGGACGGTTTCGGGGCGGATGTCGTGGTGCATGTGGGAACGCACGGCAACCTTGAATTTCTTCCCGGGAAGAGCGTCGGCCTGTCCGGTGCCTGTTTCCCCGATCTTGCGCTGCATGAAGTTCCGCACGTCTATATCTACAACTCCGACAATCCTCCGGAAGGTGTTGTCGCCAAGCGGCGGAGCTATGCGGAACTAGTCGATCACATGCAGACGGTTATGGTGCAGAGCGGCCTCTACGACGCATTGGAAGAGCTGGATCGCCTGCTTGGGGAATGGGAACAGGCTCGCGCCGGGAATCCCAACCGGGCGCACCAGCTGGAACACCTGATCCGGGAAGGCATCGCTGCCGCCAATCTGGAATCGCAAGTTTCTCTTGAAACGTCCCCCGACTTCGCCACCCTTGCCTCCCGTATCCATGCGGCTCTCGGCCTTCTCCGCAATACGCATATGGAAGACGGTATGCACGTTTTTGGGGAAACGCCGCAGGGGAAACGGCGGGCGCAGTTTATCGCGTCCATTGTCCGATACGATGCGGGACAGGCCGACTCGTTACGGAAAAGGTTGTGCAAAGCCCAAGGGTTCGAGCTTGAAACACTACTTGCTGAACCGGGAAGAGTGGACAAACGCCTTGGGCAGAGCCATGCCAGCCTGTTGGAAAAGGTGGAAAAACAGCTTGTTGCCATATGTGAAATACTGATGGAGGGTACGGATCCGGAGGCTCTTCCCGCATGTATCCGCTCCCTGCTGGGCGATGCGTGCCTCGTGCCGGACGCGCTGGGGGGCCTTGTTTCGGTGGGGCGGAGGATTCTCGGCATCATCGAACGGATGGAGGCCACGGACGAGACGGGTTCTTTGCTGAGCGCCTTTACGGGCAACTATGTGTTGCCGGGGCCTTCCGGCATCATTACGCGGGGGCGTGAAGACATTTTGCCGACTGGCCGGAATTTCTACGCGCTTGATCCCCGACGCCTGCCTACCCGTGCGGCGTGGCGCGTAGGGCAGAACCTCGCCCGCGCGCTTATCGCCAAACATCTGAAGGAAGAGGGGCGCTACCCCGAGAACGTCGCCATGTTCTGGATGTGCAACGACATGATGTGGGCCGACGGCGAGGGGATGGGGCAGCTCCTCTACCTTCTCGGAGTGGTTCCGCGTTGGTTGGGCAACGGGATGGTGGAAGGGTTCGACGTCATCCCGCTGGAAGAGCTGGGCCGCCCGCGTATTGACGTGACCGTCCGCGTATCGGGTCTGCTTCGGGACAGTTTCCCTGCGGCCATGCACATGCTGGATGCGGCGGTACAGGCCGTCGCCGCGCTGGATGAACCTCTGGAAAGCAACTTTGTCCGCAAACATACGCAGGAACGTCTGGCGGCTATCGAAGCTGATGATCCCGATGCGTGGCGTTCCGCGACCTTTCGTATTTTTTCTTCGGAGCCGGGAACCTATCAGGCCGGGGTCAATCTCGCCGTCTACGCGTCCGCATGGCAGACGGAGGCCGATCTCGCGGATATTTTTCTCCATTGGAACGGGTACGCCTACGGCAAGGACGCGTTCGGGGTCAAACGCCCGAGGGCGCTGGAGGCCAGCCTCTCCACAGTGGATGTTACCTACAACAAGGTGGTCAGCGACGAGCACGATCTGTTCAACTGCTGCGGCTACTATGGGACGCACGGCGGCATGACGGCTGCGGCGTCGCACTTCCGGGGAGGGCAGGTTAAAACCTATTACGGCGACACGCGCGAACCCGAACAGGTGCAGGTACGCGATCTGACTGATGAGGTGCGCCGCGTCGTGCGGACCCGTTTGCTCAATCCCAAATGGATAGAGGGCATGAAGCGGCACGGATACAAGGGCGCGGGCGATATTTCCAAGCGTACCGGGCGCGTGTACGGGTGGGAAGCCACCACGCAGGCCGTCGATGACTGGATTTTCGACGATATCGCCAAAACCTTTGTGCTGGATCCCGAAACCCGGGCTTTTTTTGATGAAAACAATCCGTGGGCACTGGAAGAAATCGCCCGTCGGCTGCTTGAGGCCGAAGCCCGGCATTTATGGAAAGCCGATCCCGATGTGCTCGCCGAATTGCGCGAGGCCTACATGGATATAGAGGGAACTCTGGAAGACCGTACGGAGGCGTTCGGTGGGGAATTTCAGGGAGGCTCCATCGACATCGTCACGTCCGACGATGTGGCGGAATGGAAACGGGCGCTGGAAGTCGTGCGCGGAAACAACCAGTAAGATCGAAGGAGAAGCTATGAAGACACTTCGCCAGCGTTACCCCTTTTCCGCTATTGTCGGGCAGGAGGAGCTGAAACAGGCCCTGTTGCTGAATCTGATCTATCCCGGCATCGGCGGGGTACTTATCCGAGGCGAAAAAGGGACCGCCAAGTCCACGGCTGTGCGGGCTCTGGAAGCGATTCTCCCGGAAATCGACGTGGTGGATGGGTGTCCCTGCGGATGCGACCCCCACGGCGACGCGTTGTGCCCGTGGTGTCTGGAGCAGGAAGCTCTTGAATCCGTTTCGCGTCAGGTTCGTGTGGTCGACTTGCCGGTCGGTTCCACGGAAGATCGCGTCGTCGGTTCACTGGATATGGAAACGGCCCTCCGTGAAGGCAGACGGCGTTTCGAACCGGGGATCCTTGCGGATGCCAACCGGGGTATCCTGTATGTGGACGAAATCAACCTGCTGGATGACCATATTGTGGACGTATTGCTGGATGCGGCGGCAATGGGCGTAAACACGGTCGAGCGAGAAGGCGTTTCTTGGTCGCATCCTTCCCGTTTTGTACTTGTTGGAACGATGAACCCGGAAGAAGGGGAACTCCGCCCGCAGCTTCTCGACAGGTTCGGGCTGTGCGTGGAGGTCAGGGGCATGGCGGAACCGGAAGCGCGGCTTCAGGTAATGACGCGCCGTGCGGCCTTTGAAGATGATCCGGTGGGCTTCCGTGCCGCATGGCAGGAACGGGAAAACGAGATAGCCGAACGGATCGTCGCCGCCAGACGGAAACTCGGGAGCGTCGCTGTTCCGGAAGATGTCATGCGCGCCATTGTCGAACTTGCTATTGAAACGGAAGTGGACGGGCACAGAGCGGATATCGTCATGCTGAAAACCGTCAAGGCCATCGCCGCATGGCGTGGGGATGGCGAGGCCGCCAGAGAAGATGTCATGCAGGCGGCCCGGCTGGTTCTGCCGCACAGGATGAGGAGAAAGCCTTTTCAGAATGTCGGGTCCGCGAAGGCGGTGCGGTGATGTCCGGCAAATGGCGGGTGTTTCCTTTCACCGCCCTTGTAGGGCAGGAAAAGATCAAGCGCGCCTTGCTCGCCAATGCCGTTTTGCCGAGCATTGGTGGCGTGTTGCTGCGGGGTGAAAAAGGAACGGCGAAATCCACGGCTGTGCGTGGTCTGGCTTCGCTTCTGCCACAATCTCAAGCTGTTGCGGGCTGCCCGTGGCACTGTGATCCGCTTGCCCCGGAAGAATGGCTTTGCCCCTCCTGCGCGGGGAAAAAACGGAAGGGGGCGCTGCCATCAGTGGCCTTTGCGCCCCAGCTGGCGGATGTTCCCTTGTCCGCCAGCGAAGACAGGGTAGCCGGAAGCCTGGACATGGAAGCGGCGTTCCGCGAGGGTGTGCGTGTCCTTCAGCCCGGACTGCTCGCAGCCGCGCACCGTGGTATCTTGTATATAGATGAAGTCAATCTGCTTCCTGATCATGTGGCGGACGTCATCCTCGAAGCCTGCTCCGAGGGCGTGAACCGGATCCGGCGGGAAGGCATCTCCGCAGAACATCCTTCGCGTTTCGTGCTTGTCGGTACGATGAACCCGGAAGAGGGAGAGCTTCGGCCCCAGCTTCTGGATCGCTTCGGGCTGGCGGTTTCGGTATCCGCGCCCGGCGACGTGGAAGAACGGCTGGAGGTCTTGCGGCTACGCGAGCGGTTTGACGCAGATCCGCAAGGATTTCTTCTTCAGTACGCGGAACGGGAGGCCGCGCTTGCCGTCCGCATCCGGGAGGCGCAGCGGCTCGTCGCGCAAGTCCGTATCCCCCGGCTTTTGCTGAAACGGATGGCGGAGCTTGCCGCTGAAGCGCATTGCGCCGGGCATCGTGGTGAGCTGGCTCTGGAGCGGACGGCCCGCGCATTCGCGGCACTGGCCGGAAGGCTGGATGTTCGGGAAGAAGACGTGTTGGAGGCGGCGGAGTTGGCGCTGGCGCACCGGCGCCGTATAACGCCCCCGCCCCCGCAGGAACAGAAGGAGCAAGAGCGGAACGAACGTTCCCCCTCGCAAGAACAGGAGCAGTCCAGACGCGAGACGGATGGAGACGAACAAAGAGAGCACTCCCATTCACAGGAGCAGCCTTTTGATACAGTCCCGCTGTTGCCCCCTCAGGCTAACAGCTCAGGAGCAGCAGGGCTGGGAGATGTGGAGCAGGTCTTTGCCATTGGAGATCCGTTTACGATCAAGCCTATCCGGCTGAGAAAAGATCGGGTGCAACGCAAAGGAACAGGACGGCGCTCCCGTACGGCCACGCTGCAAAAGGCAGGGAGGACTGTAGGAAGCCTTCCTCTCGTGGGGAGTGAAATGAAGTATGCCGATATCGCGTGGGATGCGACGCTTCGAGCCGCAGCCTTGCGCCACCGCGTCGGCGAGGGAGGATGGACCCGCCCCGTCATTACCCTTGAGGATATCCGCACCAGACGCCGCGAAAAGAAAATCGGCAACCTGATCGTCTTTTCCGTGGATGCTTCCGGCTCAATGGGGGCGGCCAGACGTATGGAGGAAGCCAAGGGTGCCGTGCTGTCTCTTCTTATGGACGCCTACCAGAAGCGGGATAAAGTGGCTTTTATCGCTTTTCGCGGCCAACAGGCCGAAGTCCTGTTGGAACCCACGGGGAGTGTGGAGCAGGCCTACCGGAGGCTGGAGGAGCTGCCCACGGGGGGGAGGACTCCCCTTGCGTCGGGACTTGAGGAAAGCCATCGCATCATCAGGAACCAGCTTCGGAAAGATCCCGATACCAGACCTATTCTGCTTGTCCTTTCCGATGGAAGAGCGAACGCCGCACCGGACGGGATGAAACCCATGCCCGTTGCGCTGGAGGCCGCCCGGCGTATTGCCGCCGATGGCCGCACTCATTCCTTGGTGATCGATGTGGAGCGGCAAGGCCTCGTCCAGTTTGCAATGGCAAAGACGCTTTCTGAAGGCTTGGAAGCCGAATATATGTACCTTGAAGAACTCGAGGCGGATACGCTGGTGCGTACGCTCAAGGATATATTGTGAACCGCATTCTGGGATGGTTCGCCGTTCTTGTTTTGGCGATGTGTTCGGCGACTTGGGCACAAGGTCCGGAAACCGTCGTTACGGATTCCTTGGGAAGAAGCGTCCATATTCCCGTTCCGGTTCGCAGAGTCGTGTCGCTCTCCGCTTCCGGCGTCGAATGTATCCGGATTATGGAGAGAATAGACACGCTCGTCGGAATCACGGAGCACACGAAGACCCGAAAGGCACAGTTTCCCGAAGTGGCGAGATTGCCAAGCGTAGGGCGCGGCTTCATGCCGAATTTCGAAGTGATCGCGGAACTTCGCCCGGACGTTATCCTTGCATGGAAAACTAATCCAGGCCCGGAACTGGAACGGCAGTTGGAACCTTTGGGGATCGCCGTACTGCGGCTTGATCTGACGGAGCCCGGAAAATTGCCTGAAGAGATGCGGACGCTCGCATCGATTTTGGGCCCGGAAGCGCAAAGGCGCACGGAAGCCTATTGGGAATGGGTGGCACGTTGGACGGAGCAGATACAAAAAAGCATAGCCGGTCAGCCAAAGCCAACTGTGCTGGCGGAGCATTTCACGCCCTTGAGAATAGCGGGGCCGGGCTCAGGCCTGTATGATCTGACGCAGATGGCGGGGGCAAACAACCTTGCCGATGATATTGGCATACGCTCCATGCAGGTGGATTCCGAATGGGTTCTTGAAAGGAATCCGCAGTGTTTTGTGAAGAGCATTCTCCTGGGCAAACGGAATGCCGAAGAGGACACCCGGAGAACCGATGAATGCTTGCGCAGTGTCTTGGAACGGGACAACTGGCAGCTGCTCGATGCCGTCAAAGAGAATCGCGTGTATATCCTCGATTCGGATATCGCAAGCGGGCCTCGTTATCTTGTCGGCCTCGCCGAGCTTGCAGCATGGTTGTATCCTGATGCCTCCGTCCCTTCTGGCAAGCGGATTCATGAGGAATGGGCCAATGCGGCATGGATGCCCATGTATAAGGAAAATGATGGTGGGCAAGATTGATAGCAGTTTATTTGTGTGAACTGTTTTGTTTTATTATGTTTTTAAAGGTCCGCTCTTCACTGGCTCAGTACTAGAAAAGAGTGCTGAAAGCACGAAAGCCATAGACAGCTGAACGGATAGGAGACGGTCACGTGCAGTATCAGTTTTCCTTTTGTGTCCATATGACATCTTATATTCGGCGATATCATTTGGTACACCACGTTTAATATGTAATAGCTTATATAAAAACTTGAATTGAGGAGTAAACTATTATAGTGATGGACCACATGCAGGAGGACGGGTATGTGGAAATATTTTTTGTGTCTTATGAGCATGTTGCTCACTTTGACCGCTTGGGGATGCAGCCTTGCGCCTCAACCCGTCGCCCGGCCTGTAACAGGGCAACAAACCCTTGAGGCCGCCGATCACTGGCGCATCCTTGCCCAGCAAATCGTTAAAGAGATGCAGCTCACCACTGGAAGTTCCGTCTATGTCTCAGAACAGGATCGTTCTCCTTTCGGACGAGCCTTTACGACACTTCTTCGGCATGAGGTAGCTGCTTCCGGGGCGCGGCTCAGCGGAGCCCGTGAAGGCTCCCTCTGCATTGATTGGGGTGTTCAGATCATTAAGTATAGTGAACCCCGGCAGACCATTCATGTTTACCCGGGGACCATCGCCGCGATTACGGGAGGCGGAATCGGCGCTGGCTACATTATCAAGAACCGGCCGAGTTCATGGCCGGTTGTTGGTGCCGCGGGAGCCGGGCTTTTAGGTGAGGCGGCGAATTTACTGGATATGGCCACTCCAAAGTACCCTATTGATACCGAAGTCCTCATAAATATTACAGGGGCAGTGGATGGGGCCGTAACCTACGATTATTCAGGTCTTTTCTACATGCGTGCGAAAGATTCCGACCAATATTGGGAACGTCCGCCATATAGAGGAAAGGAGCAGCCCATGCAGGCCAAAACATACAGAAGCGTAGGGAATTAGCATGAATACTGCAAAGATCTGTGTGTTTGGGCTTGCTCTTTTTTGTTTATGTGGTTGTACGGACAGCCACTATGAGATGAAGCAGGTTCCTCCGCAGCTTTCCCAAGCGGAGATGTCGAGGACGGATATCGTAACGGTCGGATACGAGCTTGCGGACGGCCTCATCAAAAATCTACATGCTCCCCTCAATGAAGGGGAGACGGTCATTGTTGCCAGTTTCGCGGATGTGGACAATTTGACGCAGTCTTCGACGGTGGGAAGGCTGCTTGGGGACATCGTGGGGTCACGCCTTTCACAGCAGGGATTTACCGTTGTCGATATACGTACTCGGCAAAACTCTATTTTTATTCAAGAGCAGGGTGGGGAGTTCGTACTCAGCCGAGATGTGAGAGCGTTGAGCAAAGCCAATAACGCCGCTTGCGTGGTAGCTGGTACCTTTGGGCGCCTCGGCAAGTCCACAGTTGTCTCCGTGCGCATGATCCGTGCCTCCGATAATGTTATTTTGTCCTCCGCTGATGGTGTGTTGGTTCGCGGACGATAATCCGCAAGAGCAGAGGGTGAGTACTTGAGCTGAACGCGCGGGACTGGAAACGGCGGAATGAGAACGTTGCACGAATGCCGGGAACTGGAGTGGTTAACGGTATTTAATCTATTGAAGTCACACGAGTTTTTTTGGATTTCGTTAATATGGCTTTCTCAAAACGGTTTGTCCCTCTGTTCCTTAGATTGAGCGTTGGGAACAGGCTTAAAACAAAGACCCGGCCAATGACCGGGTCTTTGCCTCTATTCTCCTGAGAGGGAAGGCAGAGTTTCCTTATGCGGCGGCGGTGCGTGGGAAGACAATGCGGTAGCCAGCCCACACGGCGCAGATGCATATTACGGCATTGAGGAGAATGTTCAGACCTGCGAGCATGAGATCGCCGGTATGGTAGAGGTTAAACGTATCGAGCGAGAAGGTGGAGAAGGTGGTGAAACCGCCGAGAAAGCCGGTTCCAAGCAGGCTGTATCCCACCGTGAACGGTTTTCCGCTGCGTTTCATGGCTCCTTGCAGCAGGCCCATGAGAAAACCGCCGAGCACGTTGATGCAGAGGATGCCGAGAGGGAAGGCCATGGTCAGGCCGCTCATGATCGCGGCATTCAGCTTGAAGCGGCAGACCGCCCCCGCCGCGCCGCCGCACAGGACAGCAATGGTGTTTTCGATATACGACATGCCTTCCTCCTACTGAACCATCAGGAAAAAGCCGAAAGCGGTCCCACAGAGGCACAGGACCATATTGACGACGACGTTGGCGATGGCCTTTCCGGGCTGCCCGTCGCGGAAGGCGGCGAACGTATCCATGGAGAATGTGGAAAACGTGGTCAGTGCTCCGAGAAAGCCTTCGCCAATGAAATCGTGCCACGGGATAAAGGGAACTGCATTCATCTTGATTGCCCCTACAAGCAGTCCCATAATAAAAGAACCGAGCACGTTTACAAATAGGGTACCGTAGGGGAACCCCTTGCCGAGCCATGCGGCGAACCACGCGGAGATCTGGAAGCGGCAGTAAGCGCCGAGCGCGCCTCCGCCCGCGACCCAAAGTGTTCCGGTCAATTCAGTCATGTTGTTTCCTTTCGAAAAAGGCCGGGTAGCTGGCCCGGCCTTTGAGAGTTACATCTTGTAGGCTTCTTCGCCGTGCAAGGACTCATCAAGCCCCGCCTCTTCCTCTTCCTTGGTGACCCGGATCGGCCCCCATGCGCTGATGACCTTGAAGATGATGATGGTCACAACGAAGGAGTAGACCGCCACGATGATCACGCCGAGGAGCTGCATGAGGAATTGATGGATGCTGGCGTTCACCTTGTCGATGTTGCTGCTGGCGAGAATGCCGAGGAGCAGGGCGCCGGTGACGCCGCCCATGCCGTGGGCGCGCCATACTTCGAGCGCATCGTCGAACCCGAGGCGTTCCTGCACATACTTGGCGTAGTAGCATACGGAGGAGCCCACGGCGCCGATGATGATCGCGGCCCACGGTTCCACGTACCCGGCGCAGGGGGTAATGGTGGCGAGGCCGGCCACGGCGCCGACGAGCACGCCGGAGAAGGAAGGCTTGCGGTCATAATGCCAGTCGTAAAGCATCCAGACGATCATGGCGATGGAACCGGCGATGGTCGTGTTGGTGAAGGCATAGGCGGCCAGGCCGTCGGCGGCGTATGCGCCGCCCGCGTTGAAGCCGAACCAGCCGAACCACAAGAGGCCGGCACCCACGGCGACCAGCGGCAGGTTGTTGGGTACGGTCGGTTCGCCGGGCTTCATGTCGTCACGCCGTCCGAGGAAAATGACCGAGGCAAGCGCCGCAAAACCGGCGCTGACGTGGATCACGATACCGCCCGCAAAGTCCATTACGCCGATCTTGGCGAGGAAGCCGCCGCCCCAAATCCAGTGGCAGACGGGAATGTAGATGAAGATCATCCACAAGATGAGGAACTTCAGGTAGCCGCGGAAGTTCAGCCGCCCGGCGAACGCGCCCGTGATCAGCGCCGGAGCGATGACGGCAAACATAAGCTGGTAAGCAAAGAACAGGATGAAAGGCACAGTGCTCGCATAGACGGGGCTCGGAGCGATCCCCACCTTATCCAGCGCGAAGTGGTAGCTGATGTCGCCGAACAGGCCGCCCACATCCGGCCCGAAAGCGAGGCTGAACCCGCCGAAAATCCAGATGATGGCCGTAACGCCCATGGAAATGAAGTTCTGCATCATGATGGTCAGCACGTTCTTTTTGCGGACCATGCCGCCGTAGAACAGCGCAAGGGCGGGCGTCATCATGCACACCAGCGCGGTGCAGAGCATAACAAAACCTGTATCGCCCGTGTTGAGGGAAAGCATATGGCTACTCCTTGTTGAGGTTAAGGATGATCAGCTCTGATAGTTCTTCGGGAGCAGATCGATGTTGGGCAGCAGGAAAATCCATGCCGCGACCACAAAGGGGAAGGTCAGGGTCGGAATGCCATAAACGTTCAACAGCACGTTGAGCGCACCCTGCGCCACCACGGTAAACACGGTGCCGAGGAAGGTGTAGCAGACGACCCGCCAGTTGGGATTGTAGAAGGTTGTGCCAAGGCCGATGGCGGTCAGCACCGCGCTGAACTGGAACAGCCCCGCGATGATGGCCGTGGAGCCGCCGCCTAGGATGAGAGCCGTACAAATGGCGATGATGGAGCCTACGAAGGCGAATACCGCCGCCCAGATGGAACTCACCGCAAGGCCGATGAGGAACAGGATGCCCGTGATCACGTTGTTGATCAGGAACACCTGTGATACGCCGGCGAACGCCGCCCTCCAGAACTGTTCCATGTTTAGGGCGAACAGGTCGGACGCTGCGGGCTGCACAGAGATGGCGGGATGCGGAAGGCTGATGATCTGAATGTTGCCGAAATTGTAGGCGGCAAGCATCAGGAACCATGTGGTGATGACGAAGGGGCCGGTCATGGCCGAAACCTTCCACGTCCGCAACATGCTGGAGACGGCCATCATCAGGACGGTGGAAAAGATCGAGCCCGCCACGATGTACCCCCACAGCAGGGGCGTGGCCGCAAAGAAGGTCGGCAGCGCGCAACCTACGAGGATGCCGTTATAGCCGTGCAATCCCATGTTGATGTTCTCTCTGGGGGCTCTTAGAGCGTAAGCGGTAAGCGTACCCATGATCGTCCCGAGCACCGCGCCGATGCCTACGGAAATCATATGCGCGGAGTAGGCGCCCCAAAAGATGCCGACCAGGAAAAACAACCCGGTCAGCGGGTTGTTTTGGAACATGACCTGCCCGGCACCGCGCAGGCAGACGTCAATGAAGTGCACGACCGGATTCTGGGACGCGAGGGCGTTCCACGGGTTGGGTGAGTCTTTGGCGACAGCGTTCATGTTTTCCTCCGGATGATTGCCGGGTTGAATGGTGGCCTTGCGGCAGAAAAGGAGGAGCCCGCTTGTTGGAGCGGGCGTCCGGACGCGGGCGGCGGAAACCGCCGCCAGTGTCCGTCGGAGCTTCCTATCGGTCCGCGTCACTGCCACAGGAAGGCTTGCGGCAGATCCCGCCCGGCGACGGCTTTGCGCGCGATTTGCCAAAACTCCCGGATTTTGCCCCGGACCGATTCCGAGGTCATACCGAGAACCTTGAAAATCAGCCCACATTCTCCCGGGAGCAGGGACGCCCCGTAGGCGAGGCGCGCCTCCCGATCCACGCCGGCCTCTACAGCCTCGCGCACCTGCATAGTCTTTTCCTTCGTGGTCATGAGGATGACATTGCCGAACACCTCATAGCCGTTCATGATTCCGGTCCGGGACAGATCCGTTTCGCGCGGGTCTATGATGAACTTCTCCACGAACAGCTTTTCGCCGCTCTCGCGGCGGGTGGCCTCAATGGTCGAAGAGTAGAGGTCGAATCCGAACATTTCGTCTTCATGGTGGTATTTCCGCCCCGGCAGCACCACTTCGGCGTAGAGCAGGCTCCCGGTTTCCGCGACGGAAAGCCGGGTCTTGCTGAGGAAGCGCGAAGTACGGTGCGGGATGAGCGGATCGGGCATGTACTCCAGATAGCCTCCTTCCTCCACGACAATGTCCTGCAGCTGCGAGGCGTAGTTGGCATTCATCATATGAACCTTGGTCGCAGACTGCGTGGTGACATGGGCCTGCGCGTTCTTGCCGACCTCGATCTCCAACGCCATCCGGTCGCCCTGCAACACGCAACCTGTTGTCGTGATGATGAATATGCAGGGCATCTGCGGCATGGCCTCGTCCCAGTACAGCGCGCGCTGGACAAGGAACGGCACACGCCGATCCATAAACGCCATCACGCTGCGATCGCCCCGATCGGCGAACTCAAGCCGCAGGTACCCGTCTTTGCCGACCGTGCCGCTGGGCATCTGCGCCGGCTCATCCTGATAGGGGCGCAGTTCCGGAGATTCGAGCCCGATCCGCGAAAGGGCCGCCTTGGCGAGCTCGACACGGGCGCGGCTGCTGAGCTGACTCATGGGCAACCTCCTAGGCCGTCTTTTCGGCGGGCTTGAAATCAAACAAGGCGTCACGGATGATCATGTCCGTGAGTTCTTCGATGTTCTTGCCTGTCATGCAATTGGTAAAAATGAAGGGCTTGCCGTCGCGCATCTTCCTGGAATCGCGGTCCATGACTTCAAGGCTGGCCTTGACGTAAGGGGCGAGGTCTTCCTTGTTGATCACGAGGATGTCCGACTGGCATACGCCGGGGCCGCTCTTGCGCGGGATCTTGTCCCCAGCGGCCACGTCGATGACGTAGATGAAGAAGTCCGCCAGCGCCGGGCTGAAGGTCAGGGTGAGGTTGTCGCCGCCGCTCTCGATGAAGATGAGATCGCTGTCGGGGAACTTGCTTTCCAGTTCTTCCACGGCGGCGAGGTTCATGCTCGGGTCCTCGCGGATGGCGGTGTGCGGGCACGCCCCGGTTTCCACGCCCACGATCTTTTCGGCTTCAAGGATGCCGTCCAGTTCACGCTGGACGTGCTTGGCGTCTTCTGTGGTGACCACGTCGTTGGTGATGATGAGCGGCTTGATGCCTCTGCGGATAAGAACGGGGGTGACGGCTTCGATGATGGCCGTCTTGCCGGAGCCGACCGGACCGCCCACGCCGATGCGAGTGATTTTTTTCATTGCGTATTCCTTTTCAAAAAAGAGGTGGAGGAGCTTTCCGGAACGGATGGCCGGATCAGCCCATGAACAGACGCACGTGCGCCTTGACGTGGCTGGCGGCGAGGATGTCGGTCATGGGAGCGTAATTGGACATCTGTTCCAGTGGCGTCCGCGTGGCGGTGCGGCACATGGCGTCGAAATCCCGCGTCAGGCTGTAGAGCACGCGCTGCATGTCAATATGGCTGATGCGCATGATGCGCATGGATGCGTTCAGGATGGTCATGGCGACGCCGTACTGGTGGACGGTGAGGACTTCGTCGAGCGTTCCGGCGTCGAGCTTCTCCTGCGTGGAGAGGCCCATTGCCACGAACTGCACGGCGAGGGAGACCGGATAGGTCCCCGGAGCCCTGCCGTCCTTGATGGCGTCCCGCCAGCCGATGACGAGGGGATTCTCGGTGATGTCCGCCCCCATTTCCGCGAGCTTGCGGCCCATGCGGGTGGCCATAAGCCTGGTTTCTTCGTTGAGCTTGCGGCACAGGACCTCACGGTCAACGCGGATCAGCTCTTCCAGATCCCCGGCGAGGGCCGCGCGCGTCGCCCAAACGACGGCCACGGCATCGCCTTTCGCCGCCTGTTCGAGAGCCGTATGCGTATATTGACGCAAGGTTTCGGCATCGTGGACCACGCCTTTCTGGACGGCCGATTCCAGGCCGTTCGAAAAGGCGAAGGCCCCCACGGGGAGCATGGAGTCGCCGAACTGCATCATTCTGGAGAGGGAAAGAATATTTTTCACGGTATGCTCCGGGGCCTTAGTTGTGGCAATGGCCGTCGTGGCAATGTCCTTCGTGTGCGTGCGTGTGGTGATGGTCATGGTGGTGCGCATGTCCGTCGGGAGACGCGTGGGTGTGACCGCCGTCCATGGGGCGCTCCGTTCCGCCGAACAAACGGCGGGCCTGCGTAGGTTCGAGGAGATCTACAATCTCGGAACCGGGCGCGAAGCGGAAGGTGATGTCTTTAAAATGATGTGTGTTCATGACCGAATTCATGACGAGGCGGTTCACCGCCATGGGCACGTACACGAAGCCGTTCTGTACAATGGCTGGCCAGTGTTGGTTGCCGAGGGCATGTCCGAGCTGGACGCAGCGCTCGATGAGCTGATCGGCGGGCAGCTTCTGGAGGCCGCCCAGATCGATGATAAGCACCTCACACAGGTCGATTTTGCAGATGACGGCTTGTTTCGTTTTTTCGTCCCAAAGGAGGATGTCGCCGTCGTGCAGGAACGCGTTGCGGTCAAGGGATACCGCGATGGCTTGTCCATTGCGGGTATCCTTGCGGAGCCTGTTTTTCTGAGCGTCCCATTGGCTGAGTTCGAGTGTATCGATGGTGGCGTCGGCCAAGCGGGCCTTCCACGCGGGATCGTTGCTGTTGCCAAGTACATTTTCTACAAGCTGCATGGGTTTTCCTTTATTGTGATGCCTCCGGCGACAAGGACCACCGGGGCAATGATTTCCCGGCTCCCTTGGAGCTGCCGCAACACGGCCTTGCAGCCGTATCCCGGCGGCTCCAAAGGCGTCGGGGAATTGTTTGGGAGTCCGTCGGAACGGACTCATCTCGAGCAGCCTCCCCACCCTTCAAAGTTCTTACAGGTGGGGGCTGGGGGAGGGCACTTTTTCCCAAAAGCGTCTTCCCCCAGTCTTTCAACATTTAACTGAAGAAGTAGAGCTGGCCGAGGGCAACCTTCTGGGCGGGTTTGACGGTGGCGTGCACGCCATCGACCTTGACCGCGAAGGTTTCGGGATCAACTTCGATTTTCGGCAGGTTGCCGTTGCGCACCATGTCGTGCTTGTTCAGGCCACGGATGTTGCACACGGGTTCGACGCAGCTGCGCAGGCCGAGCTTTTCGCGGATGTTCCGTCCCATAGCGGCCTGCGAAACAAACGTGATGCGGGTGCGGGGCTTGGCAAGGCCCATGCCGCCGAACATCGGGCGGTAGTAGGTGGGCTGCGGCGTGGGCAGGGAGGCGTTGGGGTCACCCATGTTGGCCCAGCTGATCATGCCGCCCTTGATCACCATCTTGGGCTTGGCGCCGAAGAACTGCGGTTCCCAGAGCACGAGGTCGGCGTATTTGCCCACTTCCACGGAGCCGATGAGGTGGCAGACGCCCTGCGTGATGGCGGGGTTGATCGTCAGCTTGGCCACATAGCGCAGGACGCGGAAGTTGTCGTTGCCGGGCGCATCTTCGGGGAGTTTGCCGCGGGCGGCCTTCATGGCGTCGGCCGTCTGGATCACGCGCAGCCAGTTTTCGCCCACGCGGCCCATAGCCTGCGAGTCACTGGAGATCATGGAGATGACGCCCATATCGTGCAGCACGTTTTCAGCGGCGACGGTTTCGGCGCGTACGCGGCTTTCGGCGAAGGAAACGTCGGAAGGCACGTTGGGGTTCAGGTTATGGCAAACCATGATCATGTCGAACAGTTCCGACTGGGTGTTGATGCCGAAAGGCAACGTCGGGTTTGTGGAGCTGGGCAGCACGTTGGGATGGCTCGCCACGCGCAGGATGTCGGGAGCGTGGCCGCCGCCCGCGCCTTCCGTATGGAAGGTGTGGATGACGCGGCCCGCGATGGCGTCGATGGTGTCTTCCACATAGCCGGATTCGTTCAAGGTGTCGGTGTGGACGGAAACCTGAACGTCCATGTCGTCGGCGACGCTCAGGGCGGCGCGGATCATGGAGGGCATGGCACCCCAGTCCTCATGCACCTTGAAGCCGCACGCGCCGGCCTCGATCTGTTCGACCAGCGGAACGCTGTTGTAGGCGTGCCCCTTGCCGAGGATGCCCATGTTCACCGGCATGGCGTCGATGGCTTCGAGCATTTTGCTGATATTCCACGGGCCGGGGGTAATGGTCGTTCCGTTGGTGCCGTCGGTGGGGCCGACGCCGCCGCCGAAGAAGGTGGTCACGCCGTTGGAGAGCGCGGCGTAACCCTGTTGCGGGGAGATGTAGTGAACGTGAGAGTCGATGCCGCCGGCGGTGAGGATGAGATGCTCGCCGGTGATGGCGTCGGTGGAATTGCCCACGATAAGATCAGGATCGACACCATTCATCATAGACGGGTTGCCGCTCTTGCCGATGCCCACGATCCTGCCGTCCCGGATGCCCACGTCGGCTTTGATGACGCCCTGCACCGCGTCGATGACGGTGACGTTGGTGATGACGAGATCAAGCACGCCGGCATCGCGGTTCAGGCGGGCATCGCCGCCCATGCCGCCGCGCAGGGTTTTACCGCCGCCGTACATGGACTCGTCGCCGTAGTGGCGCAGGTCCTTTTCGATTTCGACAAACAGATCCGTGTCCCCAAGCCGGATTTTGTCCCCAACGGTCGGGCCGAAGAGGGCAGCGTGTTCCTGACGAGAAATTGTCGGCATATGAAACTCCTTTCCGCCGCGTCGGTGGCGCGGGGATTACTTTTTGGCGTTCTTGAAGCCGAGCTTGTCGGCACGTTCTTCGTTGATGACCCGTTCGTGTTCGTCCCCGGTCCAGCCGTCCACGAGGTTGTTGAACCCGTAGGTGCCGGAAGTCCCGCCGATGGAGACGAGGGATACGGTTTTTTCATCGCCCGGCTCGAAACGGATGGCGGTCGTGGAGGAGATGTTCAAACGCATTCCGTAAGCTGCGTGGCGATCGAATTCGAGGGCGCGGTTCACTTCGAAGAAATGAAAATGGGAGCCGACCTGAATGGGGCGGTCGCCGGTGTTACGGACTTTGAGGGTGATGGTTTTGCGCCCCGCATTGAATTCAATGGGATCGGAACCAAGGATCAGCCCGCCGACCGGCGTTTTGGTCTTGTTCGGAGTCTTGTTGGTCATGGGAAAATCCCCCTTTAGTTGATGGGGTTGTGAATGGTGATGAGGCGGCTCCCGTCGGTGAAGACGGCTTCCACCTGCACGGTGGGGATCATTTCGACCACACCTTCCATGACGTCGTTGCGGGTGAGGACTTTGCGGGTTTCGGCCATGACTTCTTCGACGGTCTTCCCGGCGCGGGCTTCCTCAAGTGCGGCGGCGGAGAGCACGGCCACGGTCTCGGGATGGTTGAGCTTCAAGCCTTTGGCTTTCCGCTTGAGCGCGACATCAGCCAAGGTATGAATCATGAGCTTGTCGAGCTCGCGAGGAGTAAGGTGCATATGGACCTCCTTTGCACTGTCTGTAACACGCATTGTATGAATGTAACACGAATGTTTCATGACGAGTACATCACGTCATGAAGTAACCAAAGGTTAACAATGCAGAGAAAATATGAACAATTATAAAGTGTATTATATTGTATAGATATGTATTATATCTATTTTCATTGTTAAAAATGAAATACGATGTACTGTAATATCATAATATGTATTATTTGTGTTATTATAATGGTAAAAGTGTATCGTATACATAAGTATTAACGAATTGATTATTAAATTATAAAAATCAGTATATGAATTTTATGGTTAATTTCTGTATAGAATAATAATTCTACATTGTTTATAAAATAAAAAAAGAAAAATAAACAGAAAATGCAGTAGGGCATGATTCAGTAGTGTGGATCACGCGGTGTGCCGCGTGCTGGCGAGAAAAGACATCGCGGAGGGGCCATGCCGGGAAAAAGAGACTTGACGTTGTTGTTCGGAGTCCGTTTGCTAAGCGCTATGGGGGTCACGCTGATTCTGCCGGTCATGCCGGCAATGGCGCGGACATTCGGCCTGAGCATTGCGGAGGCGGGCATGGTGGTTGTCTGCTTTACGTTGGCGGAAGCCACAATGACGCCTGTTGCGGGCGTACTGTCCGATCGGTTCGGGAGAATGGCGGTTTTGCTTCCGGCTCTGCTGGTATTCGCAGGAGGGGGGATTTTGTGCCTCTTTGCGGAGAGCTGGCGAGATGTGTTGATCTGTCGTGTCATCCAGGGGATTGGTGCTGGGCCGCTTGGCGTGCTCTACACCATCCTTGCGGCGGATATGGTGGATGAGAAGCATCTGCCGCGTATCATGGGGCGGCTTACGGCAGTTTCGAGCCTCGGGACCATCGTCTACCCCGTCATTGGCGGCCTGCTCGGAGAATGGTCATGGCGGGCGCCTTTTTTCGTCTTCACGCTGGCCCTGCCGACAGCGGTTTTGTCCCTCATGGTGACGCTGGAAAAACCGCAAGGGGCGATGGACTGGCGGCGCTACTGGAAGCAAACGGGGAATATCCTACGTGAGAGGCGGGCCATTGGCTTCTTTGTGCTGGTATTTTTGTGCTACTGCGCCATCTATGGGCCCATCAACACCTGTTTCCCGATGATGGCCGAAGCGAAGTACCACGCATCTTCGTCTCGTATCGGCCTTGTCTTTTCGTTCGTAGCCATCGGTTCCTACTTGGCGGCCGCAGGGCTTCCCCGCCTCCATGCAAAGTGGTCTTTCCGTACGCTCATCTTGGTTGCGGGATTCTGTTATACGCTGCCTCTGGCTTTTCTGGCCTCCGTTCCGGGTTTGTGGCTTTGCGCGGTGCCTCTGTTCGTTTCCGGTGCGGCGCAGGGGCTTTCCTTACCCATCATCAACGATAATGTGGCACTGCTCGGCACGCCCGATGACCGCGCCGCCATCCTTGCTGTAAGCGAGACGTCCGTTCGCGTAAGCCAGAGCGTATCACCGCTCCTGTTCAGCATCATTTCCATGAAGTGGCTCTGGGATGGCGCCTATGCCTCCGGTTTTGCCGTGGGTATATTGATTCTGCTGGTAGCGTTTTTTGTGTTCGAACCCCGTACCGCTCCATCGCAGAAATAAAAAAGCGTTCACCCTCCAGCTCTCAGGGCAAACAAAAGGGCCGGGAAATGCTCCCCGGCCCTTTTGTTTGCAAAGAAAACTTTCCGTTAACCAGCATATTCTCAAAATTTAAAATTTCCGTATGTGCGGCGTCTTGACCGTTGCGGGGAGTACCGTCTGAGTATGGTCCCGTCGTTGGTTTTGGGACTGTGAAACGGGAAGGCTGTAAACAGACTGAGGCGTGCCTTGTTTATACGATATTCAGTTATATGCTATAAATATGGATGGCAATAGTGCTCTATAAAAAACTATATCAAAAAATAAAGCTGTATAGAGCATGGCAATGGCGTATTGTGCCGCTTTTCGTATGATAGCTTCTTGATTCCAACGATGACCGTATGATAAAGAAATGTATCATTGATAAGAGAATGTCCATACTTTTACGGGGCCGTACATAGGCGAACAGGTTGTATTCCGTTTGTCTCGTTCTTTGTTATCGTTGGAGTATACGATGCCCAAAAGGCTTCTGTGCTGTATTTTTTTGGTATTGATGTGTGTCAGCGGCTGTGACGATGCACCGAAGCCGAAAATCGGCATTTCCTTTGGCGTGGGTGAAGCGAAGCGCTGGCCCGCCGAGAAGGGCTACATGGAGGAAAGGGCTCAGGAACTGGGGATGGAAGTAGAAACCCGTTTCAACAAGGCCGATGCTCCCAAAACCCAGATGCAGGATTGTTTTGAGCTGATCGACAGCGGTATCTCAGTGCTCATCCTTATACCGCGCGACGCCAGAAAAGCGAACGAAATCCTCGCGTATGCGAAGAAAAAGAACGTTAAGGTCATCTCGTACGCCAGGGCGGTGATGGGTGAAGACATCGATTTTTTTGTGGGCTACGATACCTACAGGATCGGGCAGAGTTTGGGGCTGCATCTTACAGAAAAGACCTATAAGGGAAATCTTGCCATTTTGAAGGGTGACAAGAACGATTTTAACTCCCCCTTGCTTTATGATGGCGCGATGATTTCTATCAGGCCCTTGGTGGAACGGGGGGCTATCCATATGATTCTTGACGAATACGTGAACGGATGGTCAGTGGATCTTGCGAAGCGTATGCTCACTGACGCCATCATCAAAAACGATTACAAGATCGACGCTGTTTTTGCCCACAATGACATTTTTGCCGGAGCCGCGGCCGAGGTCGTCAAGGAGCTTGGCATCAAGAACCCGGTGATCATCACGGGGATGGACGCCGAAACTCCCGCGCTCAAGAGGCTGCTCGAGGGAACGCAGGACGCCACCGTGTACATGGACCTTAAATCGATGGCGTATACGGCGGTCAATGAAGCCTACAACATGGCTACCAAGAAGAAGCCCAACGTCAACTCCGAGTTCGATAACGAGAGCAAGTTTAAGATCGACGCTTTCCTTATCAACGGAAAACTCATTACACGTGAAAACATAGACAGAGTGCTCATCGCTCCGGGCCACTTCACACATGAACAGATTTACGGCAACTGAGTAGTCTTCCGATTGCTTTTTGCAAGAAGGCCGGGACAATCCCGGCCTTTTCTCTGCCTTTTAGCCATCGGAGCATCGGCTATCGAAGGGCTTTGAGGTAGTCGTCCGTAACGGCGTTCATGCGCCGCAGGCGCTGCCGGTCTTCCTTGCGTACCATGCCGATGCTTTCATAGAATGCGGCAATGTCTGTAAGCCAGTTTTGAAGTTTGCTTTTGCCTTGTGCGTCATCAAAGAGGGCAAGCTGTTCCTCGAGATTGAACACCGCATGATTCGCCAAATCCTTTGCGGCGATTTCGGAGGTAAGTTTGCGTCCCGTCCATTCTTCATAAAAGCGGACATAATCGGGGACGAGCGTTTCGACGGGCGTTTCCCGCATGAATGTGATTACCCTGAGGTACATCTTCAAGAACGCCTCGACCCGTTCCGGATACTGGATGGCGTACTCATGATTGGCGACGATGAGGACGGGCTGAGAGACGCCGCAATTGCTGGACAAGGCGGCCGGTTTGAATCCCTTGGCGTCGGCATCGTAGGTCAGAGGAGCCCACAGTGCCACAACGTCGCCAAGTCCGCCCGCGAAAGCCCCGAGCGCCTGTACCGGAGACATATACTTGACGCGCACATCTTTTTCTCCAAGGCCCAATGACTTGAGCCATGCCGCCATCATATAGTGGGCGGAAGTGCCTTTCGGACAGAGTATCTCTTTTCCCTTGACCGTGGCTTGATCGCCGTAGATGTCAGGATAGGCCGGGTTTGTTCCTTTGATGCTGAGGAGCGGGCTGTCAGCGCGGACATAGAGGGCGTTGGCGGCGGATTCGTCATTGGCGACGGCAATGATGTCGAGGCGCTCGCTCAGTGCTGCGGTAAGCGCGGGGACAGCCCCACAACCGGCAATGGCCCAATCGTAGGCAAGTACGCCCTCCACAATGGCCTTGCCCGAGTCAAAGCGGAGCATGGTGAGATCCAGCCCAGCTTCCTTGTCCCATCCTTTCTGCTTGGCATACCAGACGGCGAAGGTTTCGTGTTCACCCAGCCATGCCGTCTTCATGGGGATGGGGGATGCGGACCGGGCGGGAGTGTTCCAGGCCAGCGCAAGAAGCACCAGACAGATACCGACGAATGACCGTTTGAATCCCATAACGCACTCCTCTCAATGGTCCCGGACCGCCGCGATGGCGATCCGGGAGAGCCGTCGCTAGTTGAACTTGTTTTCCCGCATGATGTCGCCGATGGTCTTCCACATATTGTCGAGAGCCTTCTGGAAATCCTCGGCGGACAGATAATCGGTGGTCAGGCCGGCCTTGGCGAACTTGGCCTGCACGTCGGGATCGGCGAGGGCTTCCTTGACGAGATTCTGCATGGTCAGGATACGGTCTTCAGGGACGCGCTTGGGGGCAACCAGGCCATGCGAAGAGGCAAAAGTATACTCGGGGCCGATCTGTTCGGCGAAGGTGGGCACGTCTGGGAATTCAGCGAGGCGTTCGGGGCTGGATACGCCGATCATGGTGAAATCGCCGGAAAGGACATAAGGCTTTTGGTTGGTGGTCACGCCAAAGCCGCTGGTGACATGGCGTCCGAGGAGGGCTGTGGAGACTTCATGGCCGCTGGTGTAGCTGACATGGGGGAGATCGACGCCGGGGAACGCCTTCAGCAGACGGCTCATGAACAGGCGCTGCGTGGAGAGGGCTCCGTGGGTGGCATAATTGTACTTTCCGGGGTTTGCCTTGGCTGCGGCCATAAGCTCGTTGATGGTCTTGATGCCGGAGTCGGCGTTTACGGCGAGGCTCAGCCACATATTGGTGACTTGCACCACAGCGCGGAAGTCGGCCAGCGTATAGCCGGTCTTCTTGATCTGCGGCGTGGTCGAGAAGGTGGCTATTGCCGGGAAGCCGAAGGTATAGCCGTCGGGACGGGCCTTGGCCACGTCGAGCATGGCGGGGGCCCCCGCGCCGCCGGCCTTGCAGACGATGTTCAGCGTGATTTGGTGCTTGTTTTGAAAGTACTCGGCCAGGATGCGGGCTGCGATATCCACGGCTCCGCCGGGGCCGAACGGGATAATGATGGTAACGGGCCGATCGGGATACGCGGCGGAAGCGGTGCGAGGCAGGCCGGACAGCAGCAGGGTGCAGACGAGGAGGGCGCAAAACAGGGCTTGAAGCTTCTTCATGGTCTCTTCCTTGCGAGGGTAAAGGTTACAGGGAAACCTTCGCGGCGGGTGCGAATGCCCGTGCGGCCTGAATGGCCGTGAGCGCCGCGAGTTTGCACCGGGGAACAAAGGTAGACGGAATCATGTATTCATCCGCGGAATGCAGGTTGGAGCCTTCCGGCCCCATGCTGCATATCGCCGGAACGCCGAGGACGCTGGAGCAATAACCGGACTCAGCCGTCCCCTTGGAGGGTGCCGAGTGGACGGAATACCCGATGAGTTCCCCGGCCTGTTCAGCCAGGGAAAAAAGCTTCATGACGCCGGGAGTGGGGACAAGCGGAGGAAGGCGTACGCCGCCGCTGATGTGTGAACTCGTGCCCGGGATATGGTTCTTTGCGGTTTCAGCGCGGAGCGCTTCAGCCAGTCTCCGTCCGGTTTCAAGCGTCTTGAACGTAATATGGATGCGTGCGGAAGCATTGGGAGCGACCGAGTTCGCAGACGTTCCGCCGTTGACGAGCCCCGTGTTGACCGTGGTGTCGTGGTCAAGATCCACATAGGCATCGAAAGCGAGGATCTTGTGGGCCAGTTCGAGGATGGCGGAAGCGCCGTCCTGATAACAGCGCCCCGCGTGGGCGGATATCCCCATGATTTCAAGGAACATGTGGCCTGAACCTTTACGTTCCAGCGTCACCCCGCCGCCGGGATAGCCCGGTTCGGTACAGATGACGGCCTGCGCGCCGTTGAGCTGCTCGCCCAGAATGGGGGTTGTGGAAGGGGAACCGAGTTCCTCGTCGGGCGAGAACGTCAGCGTCATGGGGACGTCCATCAGGCCGAGTTCCTTGAGGGCTCTGGCGACAAACATGTTTTGGACAATACCGGCCTTCATGTCAGTCACGCCGGGACCCGTGGCGCGATCCGCCGCGCGATCAAGCCGGAAAGGACGCGCTCCCGCCGTACCCGCAGGGAAGACGGTGTCCATATGCCCAATAAAGGCCACGCCGGGTCCGCATTCCACAGAATGGGTACGCGCCGAGAAGACATTGCCAAGGCCATTCATCCACTGCTCGTCAGCCGGTGCGGGCTTTTTCGGAAGTTTTGCCGTGTGGAAACCGGCCTCCGCAAGCCATCCGGTCACCACTTCGCCTACCTTGTTCACGTCGGCGGCATCGTTGGTGAAGGAATCCATGTTGACGATGCGTTCCAGCATGGAGAGCATTTCCGGTTCCTTATCGGAAAACCATGCATCAATCCGTTCCTTACATTGAGAAAGTTCCATAGCTGAGGCTCCTTTTGAGGATTACGCCGCTACCTTGCGACCGGCGCGGAAGTCGTCGTAAATGGGCTTGAGGAGGACGAGCAAACTGACGAGCAGAATGATGCAGGCCACAGGGCTGGTATAGAAGATGCTGTAGTCGTTCTGGGAAATCGTAAGCGCCCGGCGGAAATTGGCTTCGGCGATGGGCTCGAGGATCATGGCGAGCAGGAGCGGCGGCTGGGGAAAGTCGCACTTGATCATCAGGTAGCCGACCGTTCCGAAGATGGCCACGACAAGCAGGTCGAAGGTGGAGTTGTTGACCGCATAGCCGCCGACCACGCACAGGGTGATGACGATGGGCATGAGCACGGCGCCGGGGATGGCAATGATCTTGCCCGCGCCGCGTACTGCAATGAGCCCGCACACCAGCATCATAATATTGGCGATGATGAAGGCGGCGAAGATGCCGTATACGGTAACGGGATGTTCCACGAACAGGAGCGGGCCGGGGGTGAGCCCCTGAATCATGAGCGCGCCGAGCATGATGGCGGTAATGATGTCTCCGGGCACCCCGAGGGTCAGGAGAGGGATCAGCGCGCCGCCGCATACCGCGTTGTTGGAGGATTCCGTTGCGGCGATGCCCTCCACACAGCCCTTGCCGTACATTTCCGGCGTCTTGGAAAAGCGTTTGGCCTCCGAATAGGCGAGGAAGGATGCCGCACTGACGCCCGTAGCCGGGATGATGCCGATAAGCGTGCCGATGACGGAGGAACGGATGAAGTTCACGACGTTGCCCGTCAAATCCTTGAGCGAGATGCCGCGCTTCGATACTGTGCTTTCCTTAAGGGACACGCCACGGACTACGTCTTCAACGGTTACGAGCACTTGAGAGACGGCGAATAAGCCAACAAGCACGGGAACCAGAGACAGTCCGTTGAAGAGGTTGGGGTTGTCGAAGGTATTGCGCATGTCCCCCGTTACGGGATCGAGGCCGATAGTGGCGAGGAACAGGCCCGCAAGCGCGGAAATGAGCCCTTTGACGAGATGCCCGGACGACAGCGAGGCCACCACGGTAAGGCCGAACACGGCCACCGCGAAATATTCGGGAGCGCCGAAGGACATGGCCGCCCGGGCCAGCATTGGAGCGATGAAAATCAGAGCCAGAGCACTGACGATGCCGCCGACGAAGGAGGCTATGGTAGCCATGTCCAAAGCCCGGCGGGATTCTCCGCGGGCCGTGAGGGCGGGGCCTTCAAGCATGGTCGCGGCGGCAGACACAGTACCCGGCGTGCCGACGAGAATGGCGGTGATGCAGCCGCCATAAATGGCTCCCACATACATGCCGAGCAACGCGGAAAAGGCTTCCACGGCGGGCATACCGAAGGTTAGGGGGATAAGCAGGGCCACCCCCATGGCTGCGGTAAGTCCTGGAAGCGCGCCAAAGATGATGCCAAGGGTGACGCCCATAAGGTTTGCCAGCAGGGAGCCCATGGAAATGGCGTTCATGATGCCGTCAAAAATGTTCGCTAACATAAATCCTCTCCAATCCGTCATAGAGATTATCTGTAAAGGAGTTCCGGGCGGCTAGGGGAGCAGAACCTGAAAGAACCAGCCGAAAGCGAAGACGAGTACCGCCGTCGTCAGGACGGCTACGGACAGGATCTCGATGGGCTTGCGTCTGCCCAGCAGTGGAAGCGCTATGAGGAGGAAGAGGAAGGTGCTGATGCTGAATGCCCCGTTAGCCTGAAAGGGCGGATTTTCCATATTCAAGAAGAGCTCGCCGAGTCCAGTCAGGGTAACCAGGTATAGGTAGAACAAGCCGATGAAGGCGAGGATCTTCTTGAAAACCTTGGATTCGGGCCAGTAGACTTTAACGGGGGAGCGGCGGAACCCCTGCACGATGAGAACAAGGCTCAGCGCGGTCAGGAGCACGAGAATACCGGCGGGAAACGCGCCGGGGCCGACATGCTCCATGCCTCCGGCATCCGGCAGGGTAGCGACGCTATAAGCGCCGACGCCGCACAGCCCAAGCAAAATGAAACCGCTGACGACATCTGTGGGACTCTTCATGGCTGTTCCTCTTGGTGGTTCAAGTAGGGGTATGGTTACAGGGCATTCGCCGACATACGCACACCGGCGGCAATAGCCGTACGGCGGAACACTTTCTGAGCTTAGGAACGGATATATGGATTAGGTACGTGAGCCCCTATGGGCGCTGCGGCGCGCTCACCTCCTTGATGTCGAAGGGTGCTTAAGCTTTCAGCAACGGTTCCCCGCAGGCAGAGGGTGGAGATGGCAGTCATCTTGCTAGTCCCTTGCTGTGACGAAAAGGTGTTTGTGAACGATGGTATCGAGATGTTCTTCGACGGCTTTGCGGCAACCTTCAGCGGACTGCCGCTCAAGAGCATCAATGATGCGCAGATGGGAAGCGACTGAGAACTGGTGCCACGATGCGTCGCGTAAGTCCGCGGTCCGACCGCTGGCGTACTGCTCGTTCAACAGGGCCACGGTATTGATGAGCAATCTGTTGCCCGAACACTCCGCCAGGCAGAGGTGGAATTGGGCGTCCAGCTCGCCGTCATCCCCGTCGATGAGTATGCGGCGCTGTTGATCGCAGGCAATGATCTTCAAGCGGTCGAGCTGCTCGGGGGTGCGGCGGAGCGCGGCAAGTTCGGCTACCGCGGGTTCGAGTATCCGGCGATATTCCATGACTTCGTCGAACAGGTGTCCTTCCGAATCCACCGCCTCAAGAATGGCGCTCCTGAGAGGTTCCATGTCCGGCACTCTGACATATGTGCCGTCGCCATGACGGCTCTCAAGGAGCCCCCGCTCGGCAAGGGCATGGATGGCCTCACGGACGCTGTTTCGGGAAACGCCAAAGGACTCCGCCAGAGCCCGCTCCGGGGGGAGCTTGTCGCCATCTTGGAAATGGTTCTCGGCCATGAATTGCCGGAGGCGCTCCGAGAGCTTCTGGTAGTGCCGGGGGCGGACGGTGGTAGGCAAGGGTGTCTCTTTGAGCATCTGAAACCTTTCCTGTTAATTGGTAAGACCAAAATGTCTGATTGTTCTTTTCTTGTCAACCATTTTGAAAGTGTCAAACCAATGTGTTTATGTATAAAGTATATATAAACAATATGTTATTGATAATAAAGTGTGGGCATATTTTTCTGCTTTGTAGAACAATCGGCACAGTGGAAGGAAAAGGGCTTCTTGGTGGCTTGCAAAGATAAGGCCAAAATACAGCTGATTGGTTGGGTGACTCAAAAAGTGAATTCAATTGGTATGATTTTATGTAATACTTTACGAACAATGAGTATATTGCAAAAGATAGAAGAAGGGAGCGTGATGCCGTGACGTGTTTTTTTGTTGTGACGATGTAAGATGGTATAAATTGGTTTGATAGTATTGTGCACAATATTTTCACTGGGATAGTATGCTTAGTTGGATAGTTTTATGAACTGATGTGAGGTGCTTTCCGGCTTTTGAACCTCTTCAAAAAGACATTACCCTGCGATTACAGACCGTTCGTCCTGTGTGACTGGCTTTGCTTATGGCCAAAAGCTCTCAGCTGGAGCCGCGCCTTTTCTTGAAGGGATGAGCTTGCGTTCATGTGGGCGGGCGCGTAATCTCCTCAAACAATAGTCTATTGATACCTTGCTATAGCCCTTCCCGTTGGGAGGAAGCCGTAGAGGAAAGGAGTGCCCCATGTTTGAGTCCGCGGCATTGGGCCGGAGTTATCCGGCAAAGGAATATGCAGCTCTTGAAAACGACCTGCGCATGAAGCTGTTCAAGGCGCAGGGGACCTGCATTGAGCACAAACTTCCCGTCTTGATTACCATAGCCGGGGTGGACGGTTCCGGGCGCGGCGCCGTCGCCAATATGCTTTCCGAGTGGATGGATGCCAAGACGATCCGAAATCATGTCTTCTGGATGCAGACGGATGAGGAGCGAACCCGCCCTGAAGCATGGCAGTTTTGGAACAAACTGCCTGCCGGAGGCGAAATCGGGGTCTTCTTGGGTGGTTGGTATGGTGGCACCATCAGGCGTTTTTGTTGCGGAGATATCGGCGAGAGGGAGTTCAATGCGTCGATGGAACGCTGGAGGAGGCTTGAGCATACGTTGGCGTCATCCGGGACTGTCATCGTCAAGCTCTGGCTTCATCTCGGTAAGAAGGTCCAGAAGGCCCGTTTGAAAGATCGCCTGAAGCATCAGGAGATCCACCACTTCACCCCTTATGACAAGAAGAGTGCCGAGAACTATGACGGCCTTGTGAGCGCGGCAGCCAAGGCCATTACTCTGACGGACAGGGTGGATGCCCCTTGGACCGTCATCGACGCATATGACGGCAATTTCCGTAATGCGTCGGTAGCCCGGGCCATTATTGCGGCGGTTGAAGCGGCGGTCGCCGTGAAACGGCAGAATGCGGTCCCAGTGGTTCCAACAAAAGCGAGTGAAGAAGAGATAGGGCAGATTTCCGCTCTGGATGCCATCGATCTTTCCAGGACGTGCGAACGCGGCGTATACAAGAAGGAATTGGCCGAATTACAATCGGAATTATACGATTTGACGTATAAAGCCTACAAGAAGGGCATTTCCAGCACGATTCTTTTTGAAGGCTGGGATGCGGCGGGCAAGGGGGGCGCTATCCGGAGGCTGACGGCGGGCATAGACGCCCGGATTACCCGGGTCATCCCTGTCAGCGCTCCGACTGACGAAGAGCTCGCCCATAATTACCTGTGGCGGTTTTGGCGTCACATTCCGCGGGCGGGATTCGTCACGATTTATGATCGCTCATGGTATGGCCGGGTGTTGGTGGAGCGGGTGGAAAAACTGACGCAGCCGGAGGATTGGAAGCGTGCTTATGCTGAGCTGAATGACTTTGAGGAGCAGCTGCAGGAACATAACAATATCCTGCTCAAATTCTGGCTGCACATTTCCCCGGACGAGCAACTGCGGCGGTTCAAGGAGCGGGAAGAGATCCCGTGGAAAAATTATAAGATCACCCCGGATGACTGGCGCAACAGAGAAAAATGGCCCGCCTATGTGGAAGCCGCCGATGAGATGTTCCTCAGGACAAGTACGGAATACGCGCCGTGGCATATCATTCCAGCCGAAGACAAAAAATGTGCGCGGCTGGATGTAATACGGATATATCGGGACGCCCTCAGGAAGGCCTTGGAACAGAAAAAGAAGAAATGAACCCCGTAGGCGGATTGTCTCGGGAGTGCCGGAAGGATGAATAGCTCCTGAACCTTCTGATCTAATAGAAAAACGCGCCCTCCGTTCTTAATGGAACGGAGGGCGCGTTTTTTAGACTCAAAAGTAAGGCTTCATCGCTCCATTGTCCTTGCCTCTATGTAAGGAAAGGCACTGTTATGAGGAGCGATGTCTGATTTTTTTCTGAACAAGGAGGTTGACGCCTATGGTCGTCAGAACGGAAAACGTCATCCAAAGCACTCTTCCAAGGGGGGACCATTCACTGAGCGGCGTATACTTCCAGAACAGGAATACATCAAACATGAACCAGAATACCGCTGCAAGGGCAAAAACAATCAAAAGAAGAAAAAAGTAAAAGATACGTTTGATGATAAACTCGAATTGGGGAAATTCCATAGCGTTTTCTCTGAAAAAATACGTTTATGAATGTCTAACTGAATACAACGTCCAGCCTAAAGCCACTTTTCAACAGGCCGGATTGAAAAGAAGGTCAACATCTGTAAGGCGTTTTCACTCGCAATGCAGTTTGCCCGATAGGCCGTACACACGGCTATATCCCTTCATGGACACTGATCTGTCATATACAGAATACCAGGAACTGTCTAGAAGGTACCATCATTTTTTAGGAAGGAATGGGAACTTTCGAAGGGCAGGAGCGCGCATAGCCAGAACCATTTCGGATAGCGGTTGCGTCCCTTACGGCATCGCGCTATCACCGTCCGAGTATAAGCCTAGGGAAAGGAGATGAGCATGGACTTCATAAAGGTATACGAACGGATCAGAGAGCGCGGCATGGAGGCGGAATGGGGAAGCCTGAACAATGGCTTGCCGCAGATCAGCGTGCGGGTTTTGGGGATTACCTTTTTCGTCGTGCCAGATCATTTCCCCGGGTATGAGAAAGCGGAGAGCGATTTCATCTGCCTCAGGACCTTCATGCCCATGGAAACGGTTAATGTGCGCCACAAAGCGTTCCTTGATGCCGCCTTCAATAAAATTGCCAGCAATATCCGAATGGTAAAAATATACAGTGTGGAAAATGATGGTATCCTATACGCCTTTTTTGAGGTACAGGTGCTGAGTACACCCGAGGATTTCGCCCAAAGGCTATCCCCGTATGCGAATGAGTGTGTGCGTGCCATCAGAGAGGTGGCGGCATTCGTCAACAGTCATCCTTCGCTTGCGGAGAGTTGAGCGAAGCTGCCGCTGACAAATAAAAAGCCCTATCCGGTCATTCTCGGATAGGGCTTTTTTTCAAGTGCGACACAGCCCTTTATTCTTCAAAGGTTCCCTTTTTGCACAGCGTTCCTTCCCGCATCATGCACTCGCCGCGCGCGATAACGGTATGCAGGGCCAGATCGGGCGCGAGCAACAGGATGTCGGCATCGGCGCCGACCGCGATATGTCCCTTCCGGGAGAGTGAGAAAGCCTGAGCCACGTTGCGGGTAATGGGGCAAAGCGCTTCGGAGAGCGGCATACCTTTCTTTACACAGTCAGCAAACTCCGTGTGGAGGCTGCCGAGATCAGAGGCCACAAGCCCGCTGACACTGCCGTCGTCTCCATAACGGGCCGCGCTGCCGTTGCCGTCCGAACTCATCAGGATACGTTCCTTGGCGACTCCCTGACGCATGGCTAAAGCGATGGCTTCCGATGGCTTCAGCGTTTCCGGCCCTAGGGTTTGGACGTTCAGGCCGGAAGAAATATCCATGAAGCCGCCTTTGGCAACCAATTTGGCAGCTTCGGAAAAGGCGAAGGGGCTACGGTTGATGTGCGTGGCGATCAGGTGGCGCCCCAAGTGCGGCGCGCGTTCCAGCGCGGCGAATACACAGGAAAGCCCTTCCGCCGCCGCGCCGATATGCATGATCAACATGCCGATGAATCCGCGGAGCATCCCGCCTACGCGGGCTTCCGTGGCAACGGCAAGCAGGGTTTCGGCGGAAACGGGAGCGACTCGGTGGTCCGCAATGGCAATTTTGCCGCCGCGGACCTTTTCGATGAAGGCAATATCCGAACGGATTGAACCGGTCAGCGTCGGAGATGGTACAGGATAACCTCCAGACATGATAAAGGAACTGATGCCTTCTTCTTCAAGGGAGTTCGCTTTGGCGAGTACGGCGTCAACATGCCGGGTTACACCGTCCGTGCCGAGAAGGCCACCGACAGTCGTCACACCCGAGCGGATAAGCTTTGAAAGCGGAAGGGGAGGGACCTGAGAAGAAAACCCCGCTTCACCGCCTCCTCCGGTAATGTGAACATGCGCATCGATGAATCCGGGAACGGCAAAAAGCCCTTTGCCATTCATTTCCTGCACCGGTCCGAGCCATTCGGGGACGGAAACATTCTGTGCGATGGCGGCAATGCGATCATTGATGATCAGGATATCGTTGGTTCCAAGGGGGTCGGGAGAAAAAAGGGAGGCATTACGTATAAGAATGGTGGCCATGATACTTCCTTTGGGAGGAACCGCCGCCCTGGATAGGCGGCGGTTCAAGGGATAGGATGCGGGAGGGAGGATTACTCCGCTACGAACTCTTTGTTTTCTTCCGCCATTTCCTCGGGAGTGAGCCGGGTCATGTTAATGTTAAAGGCCGCGTAAAGAATGGACATGAGGGGCGTAAGGTACAGGACGAACGCCCACGGTGCGTAATCCATATACGAGACGCTGAGCATACTCATGGGGAAGAGGGCATTGGAGGCCCAGGGCACAAGGGGGCCGCCGAGCGTTCCGGCGTCTTCAACGACGCGGGAGCAGTTTTCGGGGCGGTAGCCGCGTTTGCGGAACAGGGGAGCCATGACGGTACCGTTCATGACGATGCTGAAGTAGGCGGCGGCCGTCAGCATAAGCGTCCCGTAGCCGATGAACAGCGTGGCGAGTACGAGAGAAAGGCCGGAAGTCGCACGGCGGGCCACGGGTTCCAGCACGACGTCGATGATGCCGATGTGGCGAAGCATACCGCCAAGCCCGCAGGCAAAAATGACCAGGGCGGCGATGTCGAGCATACTGGTGATGCCGCCGCGGTTGAGCAGCTTCGCCAACATGGGATTGGCGAAATCAGCTTTGTAGCCGCTCCACATGGAGTTGAAGGCGGTCGTCAAATCCATACCGGCATACCCTACGGCGATGAGGACGCCGAAAAGCGCGCCGCTGACGATGGCGAGGACCGGGTTGGTCTGGCGGATCAGCAGGCCGAGCACCAGCAGCATGGGCAGGGCAGGGATGATGCCGATTTGGAAATGTTCGCTGATCCCGGAGAGGATGGCATTGAGCTGGGACGTATCGGCTACGCCAGAGCCCTGCTTGAACCCGATGATCGCGTACAGGATAATGGTGATGATATAGGCGGGCGTGATCGTATTCACCATATGGCGGACATGCCGGAGCAACGGAACCCCGCTGACCGCAGCGGCCATATTGGTGGTATCGGAGAGGGGGGAAAGCTTATCGCCGAAGAACGCACCGCAGATAATGGAGGCCGCGGTAATACCGGGATCAAAGCCGAGGCCGGCGCCAATCCCCATGATGGCAAGGCCGACCGTTCCGATCGTACCCCATGAAGTCCCTGTCGTAAGTGACGTCACCGAACACAGGATAAGGCTTGTCACGAGAAACAGGCTGGGGGAAATGATTTGGAGGCCGACATAGATCATCACCGGGACCGTTCCGGCGGAAATCCATGCCCCAATGAGCGCGCCGACGCACATCAAAATGATGACGGCGCCCATAGCTCTCTGGATGAGCTCATAGGCGCCGACTTCGAGTTCCGTATACGTATAACCCAGACGCCGGGCAAACAGGGCACAGACGACCCAGCAAGACATCATGAGCAGGTGAAGTTTCAATTTGAAGAAAATCATCCCGCAGGCAATGATCGTGACGATGGAAAGCAGCGTGAAAAGGGCGAAGGCAAGTGTCGGTTTTTTATGCGTGGTCACAGTCGGTCTCCCTGTAGTTGCATTGTCGGGTTTGAAAAATCTGGAAGGCTCTTCCTTATTCCCGCAAGATACAGAGAATCCGATGTCATACTCGTCGTCCCGGCATTCAAAGTCGGAACAACTCCCGAGTCGTACGAGCTGAAGTCTGTTTTTGTCAGGTTTTCTATAGATAAGGAAAAGATTCGATTGCAGCTGGCATTCCAGATAATCGCTCCATTTGCCGGGCAGCGTGTGCGCCGGCATACCCACCATGAATTCAAGATCACGCGCCAGAATGGAGAGCAGGTCCTCAACGGTTCGTTTTCGACCCGGATCCTGGCAGACTCTTTTCAAGTCCTCCTTGAAGGTTGGTGTTGCTTCAATTGTTCTCATCGATGCTGGCCATAAGTGCTGTGACAGACTCGAAGGATTCCAGCGTACCCACGTTCACGTCTTCCATAGCTCGGATTGTGCTTGTGTTGGGAACCCTGATTTCGAAAGGCAAAGCCTTTTCTGCCGCTACACGAACAAGGAGCAGACGCACAGCATCGGAAAGAGACAGGCCCATGCCGTCCAAGGCGGCACATGCTTCGCGCTTGAGCTTTTCGTCAACACGGATGTGGACCATTGTCGTACTAGCCATACTCACCTCGTATCGTATTTGAGTTATAATGCATCTCAATTGAGATACTGTCAATCTAACGTCCCGAAAAAAGGGACTGCCCAGAAACATTTCTTGTGTCCGTCTTCCGGATTTTTTATTATACCGTATTTACAGGATAATAGTTCTATTTAATCCCATGCGCGCACAAAAAAGAGGGCGGACCCGAGCCCACCCTCCCATATATCCGATTTTTTACGCGGACTATCAGGCATTTCCCCCGATTGCGGCCGTTTCTCTAGCTGCAGCCCTTTTATTGCCCAGCATGTGCAAAATGAACACACTGATGAGCAACAGGACAAGGGAAGAGCCAAGGCTCCACCACAGATTGGCCTTGGTAAATCCGGCGACAACGTAACCGACGAAGCAGCAAAAAGCCACGATGCACGCATAACCCAGCTGTGTCGATACGTGTTCGATATGATTACATCCGGCACCGGCACTGGAGAGAATGGTCGTATCCGAAATGGGGGAGCAATGATCACCGAACACGCTGCCAGCGAGGGTTGCGGAAAGGGAAACCACCACGAGATCCGGATCGACGGCCTGAGCCACCGGGACGATGATCGGGATCAGGATGCCGAAGGTCCCCCATGCCGTGCCCGTGGAGAAGCTCAAAAAGCCTGCAATCAAAAACACGATGGCGGGGAGGAACGCCCCGGATACGCCTCCGTCCGCCACAAGGGACTGCACGAAAATAGGCGTTTGGAGAAGATCGCGGCAGACACCGCTGATCGTCCATGCCAGCACCAGAATGATGTTGGCGGGCAGCATGGCCTTCATGCCTTCAACGGCCCCGTCCATAAATGTCCTGAAAGACAAAAGGCCGCGAGGAACAAAAAGCAGGAAGGACACGGTAAGGGCTCCGACGGATGCCCAAACAAGCGCCTTGGCGGCCGTACAGTTGCCGAAGGCCGCGCCCATGGTGTGGAACGCCGGATCCTTGCCCCAGTAACCGCCGCTATAGAGGAGGCCGAGTACGGCAAAAACGATCAGGCTGCCGATGGGGAGCAACATATCCCATACGGTCCCACGTTCCGCCGGTTGAACCTGCTTCTCGGAACTTCCATCAACGGCGCCAAGATCACCGTGCTGAGCGCGTTCCTCAGCTGTGCGCATGGGGCCGAAATCCGAATTGGTCAGGCAGATAAGGCCCACCATAGCGATGGAGAGCAGGGCGTAGAAGTTATAGGGGATAGTGGAAACAAACGCGGCAAAATCGCTGGAGAACGCCCCGGTTGTCCTGAGGTTGCTTCCCACCGCGGCGGCCCAGCTGGAAATAGGCGCGATGATGCAGATGGGCGCGGCAGTGGCATCAATGATATAGGCCAGCTTGGCGCGAGAAATTTTGTAGGAATCGGTGACAGGTTTCATAACCGTACCGACGGTAAGGCAATTGAAATAGTCATCGATGAAAATGAACGCACCCAGACCGCCGGTGGACAGCAGGGCGGCCTTTCGGCTCTTGATCCTGCGCGTGGCCCATTTCCCGTACGCTCTCGTCCCACCCGCCATGGAAATGGTGTAGACCAAAGCCCCAAGCAGCGTACAGAAAACCAGGATGTTGAAGTCGACCTTGTTGGCCATAGTGTCAAAGGCCGATTCAATGGTTCCCATGAACAGGACATCACTATTCATCCCGGCGGAATAAATGAACGTTCCCGTCAATATGCCGATCAGCAAAGAGGAAATGACTTCTTTGGTCAGCAAGGCCAAGGTGATGGCGATAACTGGCGGCAGCAGCGAGAGCCAACCTGCGTAATACGGTTCCACGATCTCATCCTCCATGCAGCCGATATGAATCCGGCAACATCTTTTTATGCTCCTCTAAGCTCCGCAACGTCCATGTCGGCAATCGACACAAGCCGATCCGTTTCTTGCCTGGTATGAACATTCCCCTTATGTCGGGCAGAGTGAAGCAGTATTCAAGAGAGCTGTTTAGGGACAAAAACAGCATGGAAAATATGCCATTCGGGGGACTATAATACAGGCTAAGGGGGGTTGTATACCTGTTTTTGTTTGGGATGAGTGCCGCTGCGTTACGGTATGAATACGTTGATTTTCGAATGGTATGTTTTGTATTTGAGGCTACCTATGCATATCCCATAATTATATTATAATTATGTAAATTTCATATGCTCAACACACAAAATTTTCCACATAAACAAAAATAATTACACAAAAATTTTCAAAACCATAACCGTACTCGAAACAAATTCCGCGCCAAGACCTAAAGTGAGAATCCTGCCGGTCCAAATGGTTTTTCAGCATAGCCCACTTGACAACGCGTCCATTTTTTATACCGTAAGCCTATGAATTGCGGATACTATCACAGGATAGCTTCTCGGTTGCCTTCAATCATATCGAGGAGAGTGCGGCATTCAGCCGTATTTTTTGATAGAAACAGGATGATGCTATGAAACGATTTGGTGTGATTGGTGCTGCGTTGTTGTTGCTCTCTGGTTGTGCCGCGAATGATACGGAACCCCCCTCAAACCTTGAAGGGGCCGTTTCTGAAGCCCCTGCAGCTAACGCTTCCGCTCCTGCCGTAACCGATGGACAGCTGCATACGTTAAGCGTCGAATTGATGACGTATCAGGGCGGAACGAATGGCGCTCGGGAATACGTTGTAGCCCAAGCGAAGCAAGCTTGCGACAGCATCAATCAGGAAGTGTACATCGAAAACCTTACTTCGGAAACCACATGGCGCGGGGGCAGGGCAGAGTTGACTTTTGCCTGTGTCGATAAAAGCGATTCCCGCCTCAAGCAATAGCGGGCAGGCCCGCCACGCAGCTTTTGTGCGTTGTTGTGCCAATAAAAAAACTCCCCGAAGCTACCGGGGAGTTTTTTTATTGGGTTCATGAGTTGCGATTACCCATTGAGCACAAACGAAATCCGCTAGGCCCTCATAACAGGGAATTCAAGGACAATGGATGTCCCGCCCCCCTGTGCCGCTACAGCCCGGATGGTGCCACGGTGATCGGCGATGATGGATTTGACAATGGCTAACCCCAGTCCCGTGCCCCCTTTCTTGCGGGAAAAGTAGGGCTCAAACATACGTTCCCGTTCTTCCGGCTGCAATCCCGGGCCATTATCGGAAATGATGAGCCTGAGGCTGCCACGTCCCCGGTCGTGGACAGCCGTAATGCGCACCCGCTTGGTGGCTTCGGGCGGCAGGGTATCCAGCGCTTCCGCAGCATTGGTAAAGATATTCAGCAAGGCACGGTGCAATGCCGCGGGATCCAAAGCTATCTTGGGTAGGCGTTCGGGCAGATGCAAATCCCACATGACGCTGCTGTGGCTTGTACGGAAGAGCGTTGTGAGTTCGTCCAACAGGGGGGCGACATCGTCTGGTGAAAGCTGCACTTCCGGAAGCTTCGCAAAAGAGGAAAACTCCTGCACCATTTCCTGCAGCCGCTCGACTTGTTTGACGATAAGATCGGTACATTGACCAAATGCCGGATCTTCTATCTGTTTGCCGAATTTTCTATCCAAACGCTGCGCCGATAGCTTGATTGGAGTAAGCGGGTTCTTGATCTCATGGGCGATGCGCTTGGCGACTTCGCGCCATGCGGCCATCCGCTGCATTTTCTCGAGTTCCGTAATATCTTCAACAACAATGACATATGCCCGGATGCCGCCAGGCCCGGAGAGCGCAACCGCGTGCAATATGAGCTTCCAGCTCCGATCCCCAAGCAGAAAATCTTCCTGGCGCTTCCAATTTTGCTCGGGGTGTTCGCGTAGCGTTTCAAGCATGGAAACAAAAATATTGGAGTAGCTTCTGGGAAGAAATTCCGCGGGGTTTCTCCCTTCGAGCCTTTCGGGCTGGGCATCAAAAATGGAACTTGCCGCTTTGTTCATTGTCCGGATGCGCCCATCCGCATCCAACGTGATGACGCCCGTGGTGATATTGTCGAGCACCGTTTCGATATAGCGATTGTGCTCGGCCAGCATCGCGTTGGCATGGGTCAGGCTCATCCGGCCTTCTTGGAGATCTTTAGCCATATGGTTAAAGGACTGCACAAGAAGCCCCAGCTCATCAGCGCCTTTATCCTCGAGACGGAAATCGAGATCGCCTTGCGCAATGCGCGTGGTCCCTTGCGCCAAAGCCAAAATGGGGGCCGTGAACTCTTTGGACAGGCGGAAGCCAAACCAGACGGAACCGAAGATGGTGATCATTCCCAGCACGCCCAAAATAAGCAAAAAAGAAACTTTGAGCGGCTTTTTGAGCTGCTTCAGCTGAGCGTATTCTTCGAAGCCCTTTGAAATCCGTTCTAGTTTGGCCAGCAAGCCCTGCCCAATGCTCTCCGCCGTGATCAGGTAGCCGGTTTTGCCTCCATCAATCGCCAAAACGCCGATAACGTAATCGGCATCATCCGTTGCCCAGAGCAAGGAGCCGAAGGTCGCCCTGGCCACATGGGTCCAATCGATTCGCGTGCGTGCTTCCTGCCATCCCTCGGTAAAGGCTTTGGGGGCGTGCCAATACAGTTCTTTCTCCTGCGGCGTGACAAAGCCTACCAGGGTAAGGCCGTATTCTTTTTGCTTTGTTTGAAGAAGCGTGTTGGCGCTGGAGGCCGTCCAAGCGATGCGCCGTTGTGCGGCTTCCTGAGCGATCGCCTCGGAACGGCTGTGCAAACGTTCCGCCGCTGCCGCATAAAAACTTTGCCCCACATCAAGGGCCGCCTGGAGGGATGTTTCCGTCTGCCGGGTAAACCAGTAGTCAACGCTGGTTGCGACGACACGGTTGGATGCCAGAAACATGATGACTGTAGGAATCAGAGAAAGAGAAACAAAAACGACGACAAGGCGGGTACGGATTTGGGCGCCGAAAACTTTTCTGCGCCGCTCCATGATCAGCTTTACGACATTCCGGGCGACAAGGAACAGGATGATGAGCATGAAGATGGAGTTGATGTTCAGCAAGGCGATGAACATCCATGAGTCCACGCCATAAAGCGTGAGCTGCGTCCATGTTCCCCCCAACACCAACAACAGCAGAAGGAAGGCCGCCAAGAGTTCATAACGCCTGCGGCGCCGTTCCCGTTCATCAGGAACGCCAATCTGGACAACCTTCTCCTGTTCCGTCATGCGTGCCCCCCAGCCTTAGAAAATAAAGTCCTGAGAAAAAGATAAGGGCGGAGTGACTTCCCATGACCAGAAAAAGAGAGCTTTTTCCAGCCACGGCGGAACTTCGGCGTGTTCCAGAGTGATCTTGAGCTGGACGCGATAGGTCTCCCCGGAAACGAGCGGCGCCTGCAAAGGAAGGAGAAAATCCAGATGCTGAAAAGCTGAGGCGAGCAGGGTATCAAACTGCTTTTGCCGCACAATGGGGTGCCCCGGAGACGACAAAATGAACTCGCGGGAAAGCAAATCATGGCGCAACTGGTATGAGCGCGATTCCCCGGAAATGACTTCGTTGGAGAGCAGGGTGCGCACACGCTCAAGAGCAAGTTTGCAAGTCAGTGTCATTACGGCGCCATCCCGCAGCTGGGACCGGACCACTCCGCCGTTTTCCAGCCCTATTCCCGTACTGACATGCACGCCGTCGTTAAGCATCTCAATCGTAAAAGTACGTAATTCCAGCTTTGGTGTCTGCCCATTAGAGAGTGATCCGTCTGACGTTTTGAGTTCGACGGACGTGCGGCTCCCCCGTTCCTCCCCTGACGCTGATCGGGCATGGGCTTCCGCAAGGAAAAAGAGCAGAAGGGCCAGAATCAGGCAGGCCGAAAAACCGTATGGTATGCGCTGGGGTAATGACATAGGGCAAATGCTGTTGAAGATGTAGAGCCTGAAACGGACGATAAAAAACACAAACACTGTTGTTTGGCACAGGAACCAAAACTTGGCAAGCTCGGTGGAGGCACGCCGTCCCAAAAGAAAATGACAAGACACGAGAAAAGAGCCTTGTCAGCGGTTAAAAACTGGCTATATAATCGGCAGTCATACACGGCACGACGTCAGAATGGAGTTATCCCCTTATGCCTATGTACGATTTTTATTGCTCTTCCTGCTCTTGCGAGTTTGAAGACATGGTCGGCCCCGATGAAGCCTGTCCGCCTTGCCCCAATTGCGGAAGTGCAGACACCGAACGGCTGCTTTCGGCCGCAAACCTGAAACACGGGGCGAAGCCTTTCAAGGTGGGCCCTGTCCGGCCAATGCCTCCCAAACCCTTGCGCGGAGGCGGCCCTTGCGGGGGCGGAGGCTGTGGCGGCTGCGGTATGTAGCCAAAAGCCGCTTGTATCGATGATACAGGCGGTTTTTTTACGGAAAAAAGGCCCCGGACGTGTTCTGTCCATCCTTTTGCGTTCGTACCATGCCGCATGGCTCCTGTAAATAAAGGGAGGGGCGAGGGGACAGCGTTTGGGCGGGGCGAATGTCTTTTTTGAAGCGATTTTCCGACACAATATACTGAAAAACAAAGGCGATCCGGAAGGATCGCCTTTGTTTCATGCGTACCGTTTCAATCAGGCATACATTTGATCGATGGTCGCCTTTACAGCCCGATGATGCTCGGTATCGGAATATACAGAGGCATACCGCTCATTGATGGCTGAGAACCAATCAAGGATATCTTCACTCAACAGCGCAAAATCAGAGGAATAAACGCCGTCGAACATCAGGTTCTTCACAAACTGGTTCCCCGGATCGACGATTTCGATGAACCGGACTTGCTTCCAGAGATTTACCATTTTTTGTCTTCTTGAAATCATGTCTCCTGCCCCTCGCAGTTATTGTGAGTTAGTTCCTGTTCGCATTACTATAGGATTTCCTCCTGAAAGGGAACCCTTCACCACGGGATGGGGCAAGAATTTCGCTTTGGAAAAGAGAATCTATTTTATTGATAGATGGATAACGTTGCCGCATACCGCCGCATCATGCGAAAAGAGCCGAGTCGAGGGTGGGGTGGCGAAAGACAAACCCATGCTCCAGCAGACGGACAGGAGATGCCTTTTGTCCGGCAAGGAGCAGTTCATCGGCCATATCGCCGAAACCGAGCCGCAAAAGAGGCGAGGGGACGGGAAGCCATACGGGCCTTTTCAGCACTTTTCCGAGGGATTGCACAAAATCATTCATGGTACTGTGCTCAGGGGCCACAAGGTTGAAGGGGCCGCTCAGCTCTTCATGATCGAGTAAAAAAAGAATCGCGGCTACTTCATCGTCAAGATGAATCCAAGCGAACGGCTGCCTTCCTGTCCCCACCGGCCCTCCAAGCCCAAGCTGAAACACCGGGAGCAGCTTGGCAAGCATACCTCCACCCAATCCCAACACGGGCGCTGTCCGGATGATGCACCGGCGGAGTCCCAAATGCTCCGCCTGCTGTGTTGAACGTTCCCATTGGATGGTGGTGGTCGCCAAAAAACCTGAACCGGCGGGACTGTCTTCGGTACAGTCGGGAGCCGAAGCGTTTTCGGGCCAGAATCCATAATAACCGATTGCCGAAGCCTGTATCAAGACTTTGGGTTTTACGATTGGCATTTGCAGCGCGATAACGAGCGCCTGCCCCGCGAGAAGCCTTGAGCTGATGATGCGTTCTTTTTGTACAGAACTCCAACGTTTCGCCGCGATGTTTTCACCAAGCAAATTAATGACGGCATCGGCCCCATTGAGGAGTTGGCTCAGGCTGGAGTGATCCTGCCCATCCCATAACTGGTATTCGGGGCCGGTGGAGGGCGTTGCGGCTGGGACATGCCGAGTCGGAACAACCACCTCATCGCCACGGGAAATGAGCGCCTGCGTCAGGGCTCTACCTATGAAGCCGGAACCACCCAAGATAATGACCCGCATACAGCACTCCTCATCGAAACTGATATCCCTCAGCGATAATGAAAATGAGGGGAGCTTTATATGATTACTTCGGCGGATACAAAAAAAGCCGGGCTGTGTCCCGGCTCTCGGCTGTGGAGAGAGGTTATTTCATCTGAAGAAGCCGGTTGGAAAACTGCATACAATCAAAATTGGAAGGCTCCAGCCCTCGATCTCGCAAAAGGATTTTCCCAATGCCAAACGCAAACCACAAATGCTTGGCTTCATCCATACCGACCTCAGGGACTTCCGCAATGCGTTTGTCTGGGATCTTGTCAAAGAGCTCGTCCGCCACTGAACTGACAAAGACCCGCTTGATATCGTACGTTTCGGCAATTTTTAGCAAAAATTCCTCGTTGGAAACGCCTTTCTCCTGAAATTCCGCGCGCAAGTTGTCAGCAAGATCAAAAACATCCATCATGCTCCTCCTCTATGGGTATCATTGAACGCAAAAGGTTTCGGATGACGTGTCGTTTCCCATTCGCTATCATGCTGTATCCATTCTGTAAACACAGAAAAAAAATTCAGACTGTACCGTAATATATCCACGACGTCCCGTTCGAGATGGAGCAATGGCAGCCGGAAAGGATACACACTCAAGGGGGTTGCTGAAGAAAGGGGCATGGCGGGCATACCACAAGAGAGAAAAAGCCCCACCCCAAATATTCCGGGTGGGGCCAGTTCCTCGAAGGCGCTTACATGGCGCTCTTAATACCGATGCGTATGAGCCACCAATTCATGGGGTACGCGGTGATGAAGCCGCAAACCATGCTGATCTGCATCATGAGCCAAAAAACGGGCTGATCGGGCGACATGGGGCCTACCAAAAGGAACACAGCTATGGCCATCCAGCCGTACATCCCCACCTGCCAAGCCGTAAGCGACAAGAAGTCAACCTTGAAAGCCCTGAACCAGAGGGAAAGGCCCCGGTCATGGCTCATCGAGGCCAATCCGGCATATTGGAAGAAAACGCCGATGATCAGGGCCAACACATAATCCACCGCCCATTCTCCATACAGTGAACTGCCAAAGAGAACGAAGGGCGCCATGCGAAAGAGGAAGGGGCCTGTCAAGTCGGCAAGTGTGCATCCCGCCCCGCAATGGAGCGTTCCCGTCATGACGCTCTTCCAGTGAGGGGTATGTGAATGCATCGGCTGCATGGGCATTTCCATATGCATGTCGGGCATGTCATGCCTAGCTTCACCGTCACCGTCATGGGAAGGCATACGCCGATTGGATGTTTCATAGGCCCAGATACCCAAGGGGCCGGCCCACAGCGTGATGATGGGCCAAACCAACAGCATGACGCGCATCATAGGGGCAGGGCGCCGCCGCTGTTTGGAGATAATGAACAGGCAGCACAACACGCAGATGCCGATGTACGTTTCAGCGATCAGGTCGAGCCAGTACATGCTTGATTCCATGCGTATCCTCCAGATTGTTTCACCGCTTTCAATGATGCTCTCCAAAAAGAAAGGGGAGAGGTTCCCCCTCTCCCCTGAAGAACCGGTGCTCGCGCATCGATTCCCGCTCCTGTATGGGCTGACGCCTCATGCAGGAGCCCCGCACCTCCTTTCTAAGTAAGGAGGCCATCCGAAAAAATGATTATCACAAAAAACGGCGGATCTTCTCACTGGAGTTTGCCGCCAACCAAAAGACGGCGGACACTCTTTTTGCACGGCAGGCAATTTCAACGTATTGTGCAAAGACGGAAATCACCCTCCTCCCACGGGGGGGAAAATCCCCACGCGATCGCCATCATGGAGCAAGGCATCCCTTTCTACGCCGATGCCGTTCACAAAAATGATCCTGGCTTCTGACTCCGGGATACTGAGCTGCCGCAGCAGGTCACAGACATCCGTACCGTGAAACTCCAAGCTGCCGCCCGGAGGGGTCAGAGGCATAAGCGTGGCAAAACATTTGACGGTGAGTTTCATCATGGCCTCCGGTCGAGCACTACCTGCGTGAAAGTTCCATCTTCAAGATCAAAAAACAAGGCTTCCCGCCGGACGGGTTTTCCGGTCAGGATTTGGAGCACGAGCGCAGCCTGTAAGGACGCCGCAAGAAATACCGTGGGCGCGAGGTTGCCGAGGATTTCGTCGGGAGTAGGGCGATCGCCTTCTCCGGCGAGAAGAGACGCGGGCCCCGCCTCTCCCGGAAAGATGGCCTTGCACCAGCCCGTCAGCCCGGCTATGCCGGCACTGACCACGGGAACACCCTTTTCCGCGGCGGCCTTCTCGAGCGCCTGCCTGTCCGCAAGCCCTCCTAGCGCATCGACGACAACGTCAGCATCCCGAAACAGATCGCACATCGATCCGAAGTCCTGTTTTTCCGTCACAGGGATGAAGCGGACGCCCGAATTGATTTGCCGGGCACGTAAACGGGCCGCTTCCGCCTTATGAAGGCCGATATTTTCTTCCGTAGCGAGGAGCTGCCGGTTCAAGTTCGAAAGTTCAAAGACATCCATATCAACGCCGGTAATCGTACCGATGCCGAGCCGCAGGAGCTCCTCAAGAACGGTCCCGCCCAAACCGCCAAGCCCTATGATGACAACATGCGCTTGCAAGAGTTTCTCTTGATCCGTCCGGGAAAGGAAACGGGCGTTTCTCCAATAGCGTTCCGGTATGGCGTCGAGTGCGGCGGGAGTGTCCCTGTTCGTGCGTTCAGCGTCTTTCATTGCCTTTCCTATGCGAAATGGGGACGAAGCGTCGTGCGTTTCGTCCCCATATTCATGAATATGCCTTAGCGGGCATAATTATTAAAAATTGAATACGGAATCCAGATCTTCGTCCGAAACATCCCAACGCACATTGTGGGGGGCAACCGACTCACGGCTGAAGTACAAAGGCAACCGATCGTGGGCCTTGGTGAACCCGGCAGCGGCATTGAATGCCCGCTCCTTTCTGAGGATATCCTTGCCGAGCTCCGTCACGTCATCAAGGGACATGTTCAGATCATACATGGCATTAATCGTATCGACAAGAGCCTGCATGGTTTCAGGCTGATCGAGCAGGGCAAATGCCGTAAAGAGGCAATAGCCCGTGGCATCGATAGCGGCCGTGGCGATCTGCAGGTTCCGGGATATTTCGGCCTGCCCCTCTGCGGAAAGAGGATCGGTCTTGCCGCCGCATCCCAAGATGTTGGTCGCCACGGCATAGCCCGCCGTGTGGTCCGCTCCCATGGTCGTCGTGGCATACGTCACACCCTGCCCCTTGACCGCACGGGGATCATAGGCGGGCATGGCCTGCCCCTTGACGACGGGCGCGCGCTCAATGCCAAAGCAGCGGGCCGTGGTGGCCGTTCCCGCACCAAGGATACGGCCCATAGGCGTACCCTTGCCGATTTCATGAATCATGGCGATGATGCCGTCGATGTCCCCCCATTTGAGGGCGCCGGCTTCCATAAGCACGCCGAGAGCCGCGCCGGTCTCGATGGTATCAAGCCCATAATCGTCCTCAAGACGGTCACAGAGGATGATTTTGTCCAAGTCATCCACGCCGCAATGCGCACCGTGCGACCAGACGGTTTCATACTCAGGCTGCTTGGACACGAATTCGCCGTTTTCATCCACGCAAATACCGGAACATTTCATAATGCAGCCGCGGTGACAGCCATGAGTGGGATTGCCGCCGCGACGTTTCTGGATTTCCACCATCGTCTCGGCACAAATCTTATCCGCGCCTTCAAAACGGCCGACCGAGAAATTTTTTGTGGGCAATCCGCCTGCTTCATTCAGGATATTGACGAGAACGTTGGTTCCGTACGCGGGAAGTCCCGTTCCGCATACGGGATGTGACGAAAGCCCCTGTGCGAAGGCCCGGCTCGCCGCTTTGAACGCTTCAGCGTTCTTCGGTTTGCGGATTACCGGAGTACCCGCCGGGTCCAGCACGATAGCCTTGATTCCCTTGGAGCCCATGACGGCTCCAACGCCGCCGCGCCCGGCATGGCGGGTAGCCCGGCCTTCAGGATCGGTAAAGCAGATGGTGGAATTGCACATGAGCATTTCCCCGGCAGTCCCGATGGTCACATATCCGGGTTCCATGCCGTATTTTTCCTGAAGGGCGGCAACTAGAGGATAGTTGGAAAACATACGGTATTCATTACATTTTTCAAACGTTACCGCGTCTTTCGTGATGACGATTTTCCACAGGTCGTCTGTTTTCCTTTCGCCTTCAATGATAATGGCCGCATAGCCAAGGCGGGCCATGAACTGGCCGCCGGTGCCGCCCGAGTTGGATTCCTTGATGGTCCCCGTAAGCGGGCTTTTGCATCCGACCGAGATACGGCCCGACGACGCCGCAGCCGAACCAGCCATCAGGCCGGGAGAAAAAACGAGCTTGTTTTCAGGACCAAGAGGATGGCAATTCGGGGGGACTTCGTTGCATACGACGGTCGTCGTCATAGCGCGCCCTCCAAGGCCCGCGTACGCGCCGAGTTCCTCTATAGTAGCCACGGGGCCGTTTTCAGCGCCGACATTGATACGAAGCACTTTTTCCATGCCGCTTCTCCTGTTTTTTCTTTGAGCATAGCAAAACGGGAGCGTTGCGCAATATGTCATGGAAAACATAGGTGAAACATCTTTCCCTTTCGATGAAGGCAGAGGCATATGCTCATCCGGACATGCCGGAACAGGACGACGGCGGGAAATAATACATTGTACCAAGTAACCTATTCGTTTATCTTCTTATCCCGAAGCAAGCTCTCCTTTTGAAGAGAACATGTCTGTGGCTCATCAGGGAGCTAAGACGACAAAACGCGTCTATTCCATCCACCGGACTTAGTAATCTTTTTATGAATCCAATAAGTTACCCTATCAGAACGCTTCTTGCTCCGTCCCCGGACTACCGATGGGGGGAGCATCTTTGCCTGTTGGCACCGCTTGGTGCCATTATGGCGTTCGTTATCCTCTGCCTCGGCTGGTGGGGAGAACCCGTCCGCCAATTCTTTTCTCCGCTAGCGACAGCCGATATTCACATTACCCGCTTCATGAGCGTCGTTACCCATATCGGCAATCCGCTCATCTATGTGTTTTATCTTGTGTTACTTCTTGTTGCTCTCACCAAGCGGGACTGGCGGGAAACAATGTTCGTTCTGCGTTGCGTTTTGTTCAGCGTCTTCTTTTTGTGCTTCGTCATGCAGATCATGAAATACGGGCTGGGTATGCCGAGACCGGGATTTCCTTGGCCGCCATACCCTTTGGGCTTTATCAATCAATATGCTTCGTTCCCTTCAGGGCATACGGCGACTATCATCACCGCAGCCGTGCCTCTGGCACTTTGGTTCAGAAACCGTCCTTTTTCCCTTTTCCTCTCGGCAGTAATCGCGCTCATGGGTTTTTCCCGAGTGTGGTTGGGGCAGCATCACCCCATAGATATTGTTGGAGGAATGCTTTTAGGGAGTATTGCCGCCAGGTGCATTGCCTGCGAGCGGCTCCCGATGGGAAAAGAAGAGCAGCAGGCGCTTGGCGAACAAAAAATACGAGAAGAAACGGGTAAATAAGATTACATCGCTGAAAGATGCCCGCTCGCTGGCTTTGCTTTTGAAGCAAAGAGAGTATTGAGCCACAGGCCTCTCACCCAACTCCTCCTTGAAATATGGAGCGGGTTCACTTATCCTTATCGGATTCGCACGGGTTGTGCGGTCAACGTCCTTCGCTGATGCACGCCAGACTGTGCGCAGGAGAATTGAGCTCATGGAAGAAAAAGCACGTATCATTCAGGAACTCGTACCAGGGAAACAGGTTACGATTGCTCATCTGATCGCCCACCCTGACGAGGATCTCGCCAAAAAAATGGGCGTTCCCGGCGCTGAAGCGGTAGGGATCTTGACGTTGAGCCCTCGTGAAGCGGCTATGATCGCAGGCGACTTCGCTACAAAAGCCGCTTCCGTCCAAATCGGATTTGTGGATCGCTTCACTGGCGCACTGGTCATTCAGGGCTCCGTAGCCAGCGTGGAAGAAGCCTTACGCTATACGGTAAAAGCCCTTCACGACGTACTGGGCTTTGCCGCATGCGAAACGACCAAGAGTTAACCCGATGAAACGTTACGTTCTTCTTGGCACGGTCGGCGCGGGTAAAAGCACATTATACGCGGCCCTTCACGGAATCGCGTGTGATGAGGCGAAAAAAACGCAGGCCATGCAATATGATCTGGACGGAGGCGTCGATACCCCCGGCGAATTCTTCTGCCACCCCATGTACTATCCGGCATTGCTCAGTACCACTGTGGATACCGACGTGCTTATCTATGTCCACCCCGCCAACGATCCGCTGTGCCGTCTGCCCGCTGGTTTTCTGAATATCTATACGCAGCGCGAGGTCATTTGCGCCATCACGAAAGTGGATCTGCCCGACGCCGATTTTGAAGCCACCAAGGCCATGCTCATGGACCACGGCGTTTCGGGGCCTTTCTTCCCTCTCGGAAAAGATCGCCCCGAACTCCTGCAGGAACTGGTGGATTGGCTCAAGAAGGAATAAGTTCCAACTGGTAGTGATTAGGGCTGTATGCGGTATTTTCTAAGATGGAAATCCCCCTTGAGTTTATGCTCAAGGGGGATTTCCTATTTTCTAAAACTATTGTTCGCAGCGAAAAACGGACTTTCCCGCGATGACATAGTGTCCTTGGCGAACGTGAATAAGGGCAGGAACGTTACTTTTTGGCCTTTTCGTAGGCTTTTTGCACCGCTTCGCCGGCGGCACTGATACCTTCCTTGGCCTTATCCTTAACCTTGCTGAGATTATCCTTGGCGTCGTCAACGAAATCGCCCACGTTTTCCGTGACGGAATCCTTGGCGTCGCTCAGATAATCTGTGGTTTTGTCGAATGCATCCTTGGCTTTCTTCTTGAGCGTGCTGCTTTCCATTGAAAACCTCCTTTGGTTTCCATAACCATGCTCAAGAAGATATTATACAAAAATGATTTTCCTGTGACTCTCTAAATTATATGACTTTTTAGCGTAACAACCTCTGAGTTCCGAACTTCCATTGAATGGAAGACAGGGGCTGAGGAATTGCCCACCTTGTCCGCTGGGAAACATAGGAACGCAACATGTTGGCGGGATACGTATAGTGTATGTTCGGCGAAGGGCTCTAAAACATATGTGAGGAGGACAATTTTAAAAATATGAAAATCTAGAAACAAGACTCCCCCTTCTCGGTTTTATTGAGAAGGGGGGAGTTTCTCCACATAGTCAGGGCATATTTTGACACATACTACTGAAACTTAAATTGATTATTTCAACTATGTTAAATTGTTATTCCTCTTCCATGTACGTTGCGGACTGGATGCCCTTTTCGGCTACCGTTACGCTGTACATTTTCACCGTTTCGGGAAGAGAGGGTGCCATCTGATTCCAGATATAGCGCGCCAAGTTCTCTGAAGAGGGGTTCACGGCATCGAACGGGGGCACATCATTGATATAGGCATGATCAAGAGGCTCGAGGGCCTGTTTGAGGAGGGCCTTAAGGTCGCCAAAATCCATGAGGAGTTCCGTATTCTGCGAGAGGGTATATCCTTTGACGACGACTTCGACGGCGTAGTTATGACCGTGGAGGTGTTCGCACTTTCCTTGATAGTGCCGAAGGGCGTGCGCGGCGCAGAATTCGGAACGAACCGTAAGCTTCCAAAAAGGTCGAGACATGGTATTCCTTTCTTTCTGTATGTTATTGGATAGGATTAGCTGAACACCAGCGATGCATATCCTGCTGGAAGGCCGGACCGGGAGTAACCATCCACTGTGGGCCAAGCCGTACCCGGCAGAAGGTACCGTCAAGGCAGAAAGCCAACTGCATTTCAGTGTTTCCTTTATGCCTTTCGAGAATGGCCTTGAGCGATTCCATCCCTTCAGCGCTCAGGCGGCGGGGATCCAGCTCCCATGAAATGGGCGCGTCGCTTGCGGAGCAGGCGTCGTTCAAGGCCTGTACCGAAACGCCCCGCAGTTTGATTTCCTTGACCGGGGCCTCATCGTCCGAATCGTCATCCGAATCAGGAGAATAAGACGAGCTTTCTCTATTGTCGATAGTCGCGGTCAGTAAAAGCGGCTGTTCCGAGTTGAGCAGATCTCGGCTGGCATTCAGCTCTTCCGTAAAGAACGTCACCTCACCGGAAGCCGTAAGATCTTCCACAGCGACGAAGGCCATGCGGTTTCCACGTTTATTGAGGATTTCGCGGATACTCGTGACCAACACGGCGCACTTGATCGTCGCCTTGTCCGCCATTTCCCGGCAGTCTTCCAACGGGCGCAAATCCAGCCGATTCAGTTCATGCCGATAGGGCTGCAAAGGATGACTCGTCAAAAAGAAGCCAAGCGCTTCCTTCTCAAAGCGGAGCTTCTGATCCTCGTCCCACTCCGAAATACTTTCTTCCTCGCAGGAGAAGCCTATCCCCGACGCCTGATTTTCTTCAATTTTCTTGGGGGAAAGCGTCAACAAGGATATTTGGTTGGATTGTTTTTCCTTGATCTTCTTTTGAGCACGGGCGACCACTGGATCAATGGCCGCAACCATAGCGGCGCGGGAACAGCCGAAGCAATCCAGCGCTCCTCCCTTGATGAGGCTTTCCAAGACCCGTTTTGTAACTTTCCGCAGGCTGACGCGAATACACAGATCCAAGAACGAAAGGAATGGACCGTCCTTCTCACGGGCTGCAACGATTTCGCGGATGGCTTCATCACCAACGTTTTTGATCCCTCCCAAACCGTAAACCACCGCCTCGTCGCGCACGATGAACTCGCGGCGGCTGACCTGGACATCAGGCTGCCGGACTTCAATGTCATTGTCCTTGCAGGCGGCAATGTACTTGAGGATCTTATCCTGATTGCCGATTTCCGAAGTGAGCAGGGCGGCCATGAATTCCACCTTGTGGTGGGTCTTCAGATACGCCGTATGGTAAGAAATGAGCGCATACGCGGCGGAGTGCGATTTGTTGAAACCGTATTCCGCGAATTTTTCCATCAAGTCAAAGATTTCCGTCGCCTTTTCCTTACTGGTGCCATTCTTGACGGCACCGTCCACGAAAAGGGTTCGTTCTTTGGCCATGGCTTCGGCGTTTTTCTTCCCCATCGCTCGCCGGAGCAGGTCTGCGCCGCCGAGGGTATACCCGGCGACAATCTGCGCGATCTGCATGACCTGTTCCTGATAGACGATAACCCCGTAGGTGTCTTTCAGGCAGCCTTCCAACGACGGCAGCGGATAGGTGACGTCCACTTCTCCGTGCTTGCGCTTGATGAATTCATCGACCATGCCGGAACCGAGCGGGCCGGGCCGGTACAGCGCCAGCATAGCGATGATGTCTTCAAAGCAGTTCGGGCGGAGCATACGCAAGTACTGGCGCATACCCGAGCTTTCCACCTGAAACACGCCGTCCGTATCGCCCCGGGAAAAGACATCGTAGGTATCGGGGTCCGTCAAAGGAAGGATGTCAAGGTTGGGAGCCTTCTTTCCTTGTTCTTCAATGGCTTTCAGGGTGTTGTCGATCAGGGTCATGGTCCGCAGACCAAGGAAGTCGAACTTCACGAGCCCCACTTTTTCGACCATTTTCATATCGAACTGGGTGACAAGTTCGCCTTTTTTCCCCCGATAGATAGGCAAGTATTCATCCATCGGCTTGTCGGAAACCACCACACCCGCAGCGTGCGTCGATGCGTGACGTGACAACCCCTCCAGACGCATGGAGATGTCGATCAGTTTGCGGATGATCTGATCTTCCTTATAGAGGGTCGCCAGCTCGGGCTCCGCGTCCAGCGCCTTCTTGATGGTCATCTTGAGATCATCAGGGATGAGCTTGGCGATACGGTCGGTTTCCTTGAAGGACATGTCCAGTGCACGCCCTACGTCGCGGACCACCGCTTTGGCTTTCATTTTTCCGAACGTCGTGATCTGCGATACGGAATCAATACCGTATTTTTGGCTCACATACTGGATCACGCGGGTACGCTTGTCTTCGCAGAAGTCAACGTCGATATCGGGCAGGCTGACGCGTTCGATATTCAGGAAGCGTTCGAAAATGAGATTGTAGGGCAGGGGATCAAGGTTTGTGATACGCAAAGCCCACGCGACGATCGAACCGGCCGCGGAACCACGACCGGGACCGACCGGGATGTCGTTCCCCTTCGCCCAGTTGATGAAGTCCTGCACGATCAGAAAATACCCCGGAAAGCCCATCTCGCAGATGACCTTCAGTTCCATTTCGAGACGATCCCAATAGATTTTGGGATCAATCGTGTCCCGATCGGGGTGCAGTTCCAGGCGCTGTTTGAGGCCTTCACGCGCAAGGCGCTGGAACTCCGTCGACAGGGTCATCCCTTCCGGAAGTTCGTATACGGGGAAGTAGTGGTGCGTGAAGTCCATCTCCACATGGCATTCTTCAGCTATGCGGACCGTATTGGAAAGGGCTTCGGGAATATGCTTGAACGCCTGTTCCATCTCCTCAGCGGATTTGTAATAGAGATCCCGCGCTTCAAAACGCATCCGTTTTGCGTCATTGACTTTGGCCTGCGTCTGAATACACAGCAGGACGTCATGGGCCTCAACGTCGTCCGCGTTCAGGTAATGGCAGTCGTTCGTCGCAACCAAAGGAACTTTGGTATGCTCCGCAAGCTCCAACAACTTATTGTTCAGAGTCGCCTGATCAGGCAGTGTATTGGCTTGGACTTCCAGATAGAAACGCCCATCGTAGATATCCATGTACTCTTGCGTTTGCCGGATGGCGTCGTCAAATGTCCCGCCGTTCGTGATCAGCTTGTTGGCTCCCATCAACGTGCGGGGGATTTCACCGGCAAGGCACGCGGAAAGCGCAATGAGCCCTTCGCTGTGCTGGCGGAGCAGGGCTTTATCCACGCGGGGCTTATAATGGAAGCCGTCCAGAAAGCCCTTGGAGACAAGACGAACAAGGTTATGGTACCCCTCGTTGTTCTTCGCCAGTAAAATCAGATGGTGCCGGACACGGGAGAATTCGGAATCCTTATCCCGGTGATCCTTGGTAACGTAGACTTCGCACCCGATGACGGGTTTGATGCCGTAACTCTTGCATGTCGTATAGAAATAAGCCGCGCCGTACAGGTTGCCGTGATCGGTAATCGCGGCGGCAGGCATCCCGAAATCTTTGGCGCGTGCGCATAAATCGTTCAGACGAATCGCGCCGTCGAGAAGACTGTACTCCGTGTGACAATGCAGATGCACAAATTCGGACATGGAACAATCCCGTGGAAGAAAGAGTGAAGAGATATGGGGATAAGCCTATCAAAAGACGCGGGGAGGCACAATGAACCTTTCTGGAAGGTTATAATAGGGCAACCTATAATAGACGCTTGTCGATCGCCTTGCTTCGGGGTATGAACAAATCCATGATGCATACCTATGAAAACAATACACCTCAGGCTTGGGACGACATCAGGAATCACGAGGCACTCTTCGAATCGTTTGCCTCCATGTACCTGCGTGAACACCCTGGCGACATGCTCCGGCTCAAACGGGAACACACCTATAAAGTTTTAGCTCATGCCCGTGCCATCGTCGCTCAGGAAGGGCTTGATTCCCAAGAGGGAAGGGCGGCCCTGCTTGCGGCACTCTACCATGATACAGGACGATTCCCCCAATATGTCCGTTGGCGCACGTTCAGCGATGCCGAATCTGAAAATCATGGCTATCTTGGCGTCCATGTCGTGAAAAAAGAGCATTTTTTGACGGGCGAACCCCCCAATATCCATAAATGGGTGCTCACGGCCATTGCCTTGCACAACAGATATGCACTCCCTGCCTTGCCGGAACCGTACCTCACCATTACACATGCTGTTCGAGATGCGGATAAGCTGGACATCATGCGCATCATGGCCCAGCATCTTTCACGGCCCATTCCGACGCGGGACGTCGTTCTCCGTGTTCAGGATGCCCCAAAACTGTGGTCTCAATCCATTGTGGATACTGTTCTTTCCGGTGGTATCCCCAGTTATCACGATCTTCGTTATGTAAATGATTTTAGGATATTATTGGGATCTTGGATCCATGATCTTCACTTTACGTCTTCAAAGAAAACATGTGTGGCGTCTGGATTTCTTCAAGAAGTCCTTAAAGGTTTGCCTTCCACACCGGAGCTGCAGCCCGTAACAGCGTATCTGCTCAATGAGTTCTCGACTGTGAGGAATCTCTGTGGCTGACTTCCTCCACCCATCGCTCCAGCGGGACATCAAGCGTTTTTGTTTACGGTACGGGTTGAACGTATCCCATGCTTACCATACCCCCACGGACTTTTGGAATGACGAAGGGGCTGGGGGTCAGGCTGTTTTTGTGTGCCTGCTGCACCAAATGCCTTTTGGGGAGGCCTTGAAGCTGGTAAGGGCTGCACGGCAACGTTTCCGGAACGTCCTCCTTGTGGACTACAAGCTGCCGGAAAGGAACTTGGATTTCCCTGCATATTGGCTCGGGCATTGCTGCGAACGGATGGGAGCACATTATGGCTTGTACGACCGCTTTATGCGGTATGGCGGTATTGAAGGCGTTATCCATCAGTTAGGGGTTGTTCCTTTGGGGAGGGATGTTTTTTGGGGTGGAGGGATTGGCGCGGTGTGGATTGTATGATATGGAAGTAAACAAAAGTTTACATAATTTCCATTATGCGCTATTTATACACTTGCCACAATATACGTCCTTAGCGTAAAAATACATTCTTTCGTTACCCTCATTCAAGGACACGCTCATGGGCATTCTCAGTGCTAGCTGTAGTTTTACACGGTTCAAAATCACGGAACCGGTTCCCAAAGAACTCTGGATGGAAATTCCCGCAAAACTCCGGCAATTCGCCTTTCAGGATATCGACGACATCGCCGAGGAACGCGGATGGGGATGGACCAGCTTTGAGGATATGCTCGATATGCAATGGCGCTCTGCTCCACCGGAAAAAGGCGCGTACCTCGCTTTTGCGCTCCGTCTGGACACGCGCAGGATTCCTCCTGCGGTCTTGAAAAAATATGTTACGATCGCACTCCGTGAAGAAGAAGGCCGCATCAAGGAACAAGGAAAAAAGTTCATCGCCCGGGATCGGAAAAACGAACTTCGGGATCAGGTCAAACTGCGCCTCATGGGGCGTTTTCTCCCCATTCCGGCCGTATTTGACGTGGCGTGGGCAACCGATACCAACATCGTCTACCTGGCATCCACACAAACAAAACTCATTGAACTTTTCATGAACCATTTTACATTGACTTTTGATCTCCACTTGGAGCCGATGACGCCGTACGCCTTGGCAGCTTCCATGCTGGACGAGAAAACTTTGGCCCGTTTGGATGATCTTGAACCCACCAGCTTTGTATAAGAGGCCGACAATGAACGAACCTTATCTCGGCCAGACGACGGACATGGTGCTCGGCCAGGAATTTCTGACGTGGCTCTGGTTTCGCAGTGAAACGCAACCTATGGGCTTTAAAGATAAAGAAGGCGTGCCCTTTTCCATGAACCTTGAACAGAGGATCGTTGTCCAAGGTGGCGAAGGCGACAGTCTGGAAACGGCCTCCGTGTCCGGTTCCCTTTCCCAACTGCGTGAGGTCCGCCTTGGCCTGCGGACGGGCAAAAAGGTGACGAGGGCCCTTGTCCGTTTCGAACGGGAAGAATTGGCTTGGCAAACCACTATAAAGGCGGAAGATTTTTCTCTTGGCAGTTTCAAGACGCCAAAGGTGGAAAGAGAAGAGGACGATGATCCCGATGCCGCTTTCCTTGAAAAAATGTATTTGATGGAACTCTGCCTGGGGCTCTTTGACGCTTGTTACAAGCAGTTTTTGGATATCCGCCTTTCCAGCCTTTGGGATAAGGAAGTTCAAGACATGTCCGCATGGATGAGTCAGCAGGCATAGCCCACAAGCGCTGGAGGCGACCATGTTCACGAACGAGACAACTTCCTTTATTCTCCGCTGCGTTCGCAAAACAATCTGGATGCTTCTGGTGCTGTGGGGGATCACCCTCGTCAGCTTCTTTGTTATCCATCTGGCTCCGGGGACGCCGACGGACATGCAGACGACGCTGAACCCCCTTGCGGGGGAAGCGGCGCGGGCTCGTCTTGAGGCGCTTTATGGGATCGATCGTCCTCTGTACATCCAATATTTCGACTGGTTGTCGCGGATCGTACAGCTCGATTTCGGAAACTCCATGTCCAGCGATGCCCGCCCCGTTATAGAAAAAATAGCGGAGCGCCTTCCGCTGACCATCGGCATCAACGTAATTTCCCTCCTGTTGACGCTGCTCATCGCCGTTCCCATCGGAGTCCTTTCCGCATGGAAACAGGGCTCGCTGTTCGATAAAGGAATGACGGTCCTCGTCTTTCTCGGATTCGCTATGCCGGGGTTCTGGCTTGCGCTGCTCCTCATGCTGTATACGGGCTTGGAACACCAATGGCTGCCTATTTCCGGTTTGATGTCCCTTGATTATGAGTCGCTGTCCTTCTGGGGAAAGCTGATGGATCTGGGCAGGCACCTTGTTTTGCCCATTACCGTCATCACAGTGGGAAGCGTCGCAGGCATGTCCCGCTTCATGCGGTCATCCATGCTGGAAGTCTTGCGGCAGGACTTCATTCTTACGGCCAAGGCCAAAGGACTGCCCGCACGCGTGGTTATTTTCCGACATGCCCTGCGCAATGCGCTCCTCCCGGTCATTACCCTGCTCGGCCTCTCCGTGCCCGGCCTTATCGGGGGCAGTGTCATCATTGAAACCATCTTTGCCCTGCCCGGCTTGGGACAGCTTTTCTACGCCGCGGTCATGGCGAGGGACTATCCTTTGATCATGGGGAATCTGGTTCTCGGCGCCGTGCTTACACTCGCGGGCAATATGCTTGCCGATATCGGATACGGGCTCGCCGATCCCCGAATCCGCGCTCAGGGGAAACGCCAATGAACGCAGACAAGACGCTTTTGACCCCGCTCTGCAAGCGCCTCGGCGCCACCCTTTCCCGGCGTGGAATGCTCTTTGTCGGCCTCGGCATCGTCATCATCATGTCTGCGGCCGCCCTGCTCGCTCCGTGGCTCTCCCCCTATGATCCCACGGCATTACACCTCAAATCCATCTTGGTGCCGCCGAGCGCGCAGTTTCCTTTGGGGACGGATGCCTTGGGCCGGGATGTGCTCTCACGCCTGCTTTACGGCGCACGTGTCTCGCTCTGGGTAGGCTTCGTTTCCGTGAGCATCTCCATAGCCATAGGCATTGCCTTGGGGCTGCTCGCCGGATACTTCAGGGGCATCGTCGATGAAATCATCATGCGCGGCGTCGATGTCATGCTCTGCTTCCCTTCTTTTTTCCTTATCCTTGCCGTTATTGCGTTTTTAGAACCAAGCCTCAATACGATTATGGTGGTCATCGGGCTGACCTCATGGATGGGGGTGGCCCGGTTGGTCCGCGCGGAAACCCTCTCCCTGCGCGAACGGGATTTTGTCGCGGCCGCCCGGTTGGCCGGTACCCGCCCTTTCCGCATCATGGTCATGCATATCCTTCCCAATGCACTCACCCCTGTTCTTGTCTCCGCCACACTCGGCATCGCCGGGGCCATTTTAGTGGAGTCTTCGCTCAGCTTTCTCGGGCTAGGCGTCCAGCCGCCGGATCCCAGTTGGGGAAACATGCTTATGGAAGGTAAGGACGTCCTCGAAATCGCGCCGTGGTTGTCATTGTATCCGGGGCTTGCGATCCTGATTACCGTCTTAGGATACAATCTGTTGGGAGAAAGCCTGCGGGATACGCTTGATCCTCGGCTCAAGCGGTAAACGGCAAACCAGCCTTTCCCTCGCGGCTTGCATCATTCGAGTAATCCCCCTATGGTAGCCCTCGTTCGCAATGAAGCCTGCGTACGGCTTCGCAAGTCATGACCTTTCTTCGTTACGAGTATTCCTTATTATGCTTGAATATTTGCATATTCGTGATCTCGCCCTGATATCCGATATGGAACTGGAATTTGCCTCGGGCATGAATGTTCTTACCGGCGAAACGGGGGCTGGGAAAAGCTTCATTCTGAAAGCGCTCAACTTTCTGATGGGAGAGAGGCTCGGCGCGGACATGGTCCGCCCGGGAAAAGAGCGGGCTCAGGTTGAGGCCCTTTTCATGCGTTCCGGGGAAGAACTCATCGTCCGCAGGGAGCTGATTGCGGAAACCGGGCGTAGCCGCCTGTTCATCAATGACACCCTGGCCTCTCAAGAAACCATCAAGGAACTGCGAACCACCCTTCTCGTCCATACGAGCCAGCATGGGCAGCAGAAACTGCTCCAGCCGAATTTTCAGGCCAAGTTGATTGACGACTGGATGAACCAGCCCGATCTTTTGGCAGCACGCAATACTCTGTTGAAAGAACTCAAGGAAGCGGCCGAGCGTAAGGAAGCGCTCCGGACTCGTTTCAGAGAGCTTGCGGATCGCCGGGAACTCCTTGAAATGCACCTCACGGAGATCGAAAAAGTTTCTCCTGCTGAAGGCGAAGAAGAACAGCTTGAAGCCATGCGTGCGGAGTGGCGCGGGACCGAGCAGTTGCGGCGGCATTACGAACGGGCGCAGATGATTCTGCGTGGCGAGGAAACGGGACTTCTTGAACAGATCGGCCATCTGGAACGGGCGTTGGAGCTGCTGGCCGGAGACGATGAGGATATGGCCGCGTATCTTGAGTCGGCGGTCTCTTTTCGCCAGACGATTACCGAGCTGGAACGGAAACTGCGCCGCCCTCCCCTGCCTCAGGCTGATATCGATCCGGAACAAATAGAAGCCCGGCTTTTCGAATTGGCGCAGCTCAAGCGCAAGCTTCATCGGACGCTTCCGGAAATCCTTGCCCTCAGGGAAGAAATTCAGGACAACCTTTCGTTTCTCGACGCCTGTACGCTGGACATCCGGCAAGTGGAAAAGCGGGAAAAGCAGCTTCAAGAACAACTCGCGGGCGTATTGGCACTTCTGAATCCCGAACGCCGGAAGGCTGGGGAGTCGTTCACCCGAAAACTGGAAAGCGAGTTGCAGGGATTGGGCTTTTCCCAGTATGTCCGCGTAAGCGCGGATTGGTCGGAAGTGGCATTATTCCCTGGATGCGTGGAGGACCGCGTCAGACTTTTGTGGTCCCCTAACCCCGGCCAACAGCCGCAGCCTCTGGATAAGATCGCCTCAGGCGGCGAACTGTCCCGATTCATGCTCGCGGTCGTTTCCGTGCAGGAGCACGATGAAGAAGCCACGCTCATTTTTGACGAAGTGGATGCCGGTGTCGGCGGGCTCACCCTCAACAAGGTTGCGGAACGGCTCGAAGCTCTTGCCCAACGCCGCCAGATGCTTTTGATTACGCACTGGCCACAGCTTGCCTCCAGAGCGTTCCGCCACTTCCGGGTGACGAAACAAGTCAAGGACGGCAAGACATTTACGCAATGCATCCGTCTGGATGAACGTGAACGGAAAACGGAATTGGCGCGCATGGCCGGTATTGAAAGCTGACTTTCCTTTGACAGCACATAAAAAAAGGAAGAGGAACATTCCTCTTCCTTTTTTTACATCAGAAAACAGATGTGTTACGCGGCGGCTTTGGCAGCGTTGAGAGCCTTGGCAAGGCGAGAAATCTTGCGGGCGGCCTTCTTCCAATGGATGACGCCCTTGGTGGCGGCCTTATCCAGAGAAGAGGTGGCGGTGCTCAGGAGCTGCGTAGCGGCAGCCTGATCATCAGCCTTGATGGCGGCGCGAACAGATTTCACCACATTCTTGATGCGGGTCTTGACGGTACGATTGCGAGCAGCGCGCTTCACGCTCTGCTTATGACGCTTGATAGCAGACTTGTGGTTGGCCACGATTTCCCTCCGGGGTACGTCTTGCTGCGTCCGAGACGCGGCGTGGTTGCGGTTTGAATTGATGTCCTTATCTTCTTTTACGTATTCAGTCAAGTCTTTTCAGGAAGACAAGTTCCCGTGCAGCCGCGCAGAACCGTTCCGAATGCGTTATGGCGATGGCTCCCCGGCCGGACCAAGCCGGGGAGCCATGTGGGGCTAAAGTTGCAGCGCCGAAAAATCGGCAAGCCGCTCCATGCGCAGGGTCAATGCCTTAAGCATATTGAGGCGGTTGGCGCGAAGATCAGGATCTTCGCACATAACCATGACCTTATCGAAAAGCTCATCCACGGCTGGCCGAAGTGCGGCGAGCATAGAGAAGAGCGCTTCAAAATCGTCGTTCGCCCATGCTGTCTCAAATGCGGCAAACATTTTTTCCAAGGCTTCCGCAAGCGCCATTTCCGCCGGTTCCTGCAACAGTTCACGTTTCCACGTGCCCTGAAGATCCACGCCAGCTTCATGGCCTTGTTTACGGATGATGTTGGCGACTCGCTTGAACGTCTGTGCAGCCTGCGGAAAATCATCCTGCCGGCTCATGGATTCCAATGCGCCGAGACGTCGGCCGAGGGCCCATACGTTGTCGGGATCGACGGCGGTTACAGCCTCGACGAGCAGTGTTTCCTTGCCCTGAGTCAGAAAATAATTCTTCACGCGGGCAATGAAAAAGTCATTCAACTTTGCGATTGCTTCAGCGGGGGCCAGCTTCCATTTCCGATCGCCGTACAGCCTCTGCGCTTCTTCGAAAAGTTCCTTGACGTCGAAGCGGTACCCACGCTCAAGCATGATACGGGTGATGCCGAGCGCGCAGCGCCGGAGAGCATAAGGGTCGGCCGCACCTGTGGGAATCATGCCCAGACCGAAACACCCGACAAGGGTATCCACCTTATCCGCGATGGACAGGATGGAACCAAGCTCTGTGGCCGGAACGGGCGAATCAGGACCGGACGGCAGATACTGTTCGGCAAGGGCCGCGGCGACAGCTTCCGTTTCTCCCTTTTTGCGGGCATAAATCCCGCCCATGATGCCCTGCAGCGTATCAAATTCGCCGACCATAGCGGAGACCAGGTCAGCTTTGGAAAGGCGCCCCGCCCGCGCGGCCTGTTCCGGATCCTGCTGAACCTTCTCGGCAAGCCAGCGGCACAGCGCGCTGATACGGCGCGTCTTTTCGCCCATACTCCCCAAAGGAGCAAGGAACGTGACCGCATCAAGCGCTTCCAGCCATTCATCAAACGTGGCTTCAAGGTCGGTCTTCCAGAAGAACCGCCCGTCTTCAAGGCGTGCGCGGAGCACACGTTCCCATCCCTTTTTGACAAGGGAAAGATCTTTCGGGTGCAGATTCAGAACGGTCAGGAAGTGCGGCATGAGGTTGCCCGAAGCATCTTCCACGCCAAAACTCTTCTGGTGTTCCTGCATACTGGTCAACAGGACTTCACGGGGCAATTCAAGGAAAGAAGGATCAAAGTCGCCCAGCAACGGCACGGGACACTCAACCAGTCCTTGAACTTCATCAAGCAGGCCATCGATCCAGATGATTTTGCCATTGGCCGCTTCCGCGATTCTGTTCCCTTCGCTGACGATATAGGCGCGCCTTTCAGCCGCCTTCAGCTGAACGGCCCCTTCCTTCACGATGGTGGGAACGTAATCGCCCGCGGTCTTGATCGTGAAGGGACCGGGACCAAGCACGCGGTGCCCCTGCGTAACCCGCCCGGAAGCCACTTTACCGACTTCAAACGGAACGACAACGTCGCCAAGCAGCGCAAGAACCCAACGGATGGGACGGGCAAAAGCAAACTCGCCGTCTCCCCACCGCATACGCTTGGCAAAGGGCAAAGCAGCGATAATCGCCGGGCACAAGCCAGCCAGCACGTCCAACGTAGGCACGCCGCCGGTTTTCTTCATCCCTGAAAGGTATTCCCCTTTCTCGGTCTGCGCCCTGCCCAAAGCGGAAACGTCGATACCAAGCGTCTTGGCAAACCCCTGAGCGGCCTTGGTGGGATTCCCCTCGGCATCGAAAGCAATGCGGGCGGGCGGCCCCATAACCAATTCTTCCCTGACAGGCTGGGTATCCTCCAGACCTTCCACGATGACCACGGAACGACGCGGCGTAGCACAGGTATCAAGGAGGGAAAACGTATAGCCAGCCTCTTTGAGCCCAGCCGTGAACCGATCCGCCAGTTCTTTTTCAACATTGGACAAAAAGCGGGACGGCAGCTCTTCCGTGCCGATTTCAAGAACAAAGGTGGACATTATCGGTTCCCTCCGAGCATGGGATACCCCATTTCCTTACGCTGCTCCGCATACAGATGCGCAACGGACGAGGCCAACGTGCGCACGCGCCCGATATAGCCGGTGCGTTCCGTAATGGAGATAGCCCCCCGAGCGTCCAACAGGTTGAACGTATGGGAGCACTTCAAACAATAATCATACGCGGGCCAAAGCAGTCCCTCTCCGGTGAGACGAAGGCATTCGGCCTCAAACTGGTCGAAGTGCTCACGGTGCATGGCGGCGTCACTCTCATCAAAATTATAGCGAGACTGCTCGACTTCGTTCTGATGGTAGATCTGGCCGTAGGTCACATGCTCGTTCCACTGGATGTCATAGACGGAATCTTTCCCTTGCAGGTACATGGTCAGGCGTTCCAGACCATAGGTGAGCTCCGCGCTGACGGGCGAAAGATCGATCCCGCCAACCTGCTGGAAATAGGTGAACTGCGACACTTCCATGCCGTTCAGCCACACTTCCCAGCCAAGCCCCCACGCGCCGAGGGTCGGAGACTCCCAGTCGTCTTCGACGAAGCGGATGTCATGCTCTTCCTGATGGATCCCCAGTGCACGAAGGCTGCCAAGGTAGAGATCCTGCACATCGTCGGGAGAGGGCTTCAAAATGACCTGAAACTGGAAATAGTGCTGAAGCCGATTGGGGTTTTCGCCATACCGCCCGTCCGTGGGACGCCGAGAAGGCTCCACATAGGCCACACTCCACGGCTCCGGCCCGATAACCCGCAGAAACGTCGAAGGGTTAAACGTGCCGGCACCACATTCTATATCCATCGGCTGAGCGACGACGCATCCCCTGCTCGCCCAATAGCGTTGCAGAGTGAGAATCACATCCTGAAAATACATGCTTCCTCCATGACAATAGCGGCACTCACCAGACGGGGTATTCCCTTCCGAAAAAACAGCCACAGCAGACCGTTTTTAGTGTTCGGAATTTCCGGATCACATTCTCCGGAAGCGCCCCCTGTCCCAAGTCAGGCCCAAATGATACTGCACAAAGCCATCCACCGCTCTCGCGCACTCACGTCGTTCCGCCGGGAGCAATACTCCGCCCGCCTCTTCCGAAGAGCCGGACGTTAAAAAATGCCAATGCAGGGGTGATACTTCCTGTACTTGGCGCAAAACGTCAAGGCTTTTGCCGCTGATTTCCACAATATTTCCTCGCCCGGAAACGCAATCCGGGCAAACGATGGTCCCTTCCGAGACCAGAAATCCGGCATGATCAAAATCTTTTTTCCCGCAGGAGACACATGCCGTCAAAGCGGGAGCGTACCCCTGCTGAGACGCCAAGCGCAACCGAAAAAGTATCGGGAGAATATCCTGAACGGTTTCAGACTGTTCAAGGAGTTCCAACGTGTCCTTGAGAAGCAGGAACACTCCGGCCGCACCATCCTGAGGAACGCCAAGCGCTTCAACAAACCGGACACAGTTCATAAACATGCCCAGCCGATTCCAGTCCGTCCGCAAACGCCGGGGCCCCCGAATCAGATTACCCTCCTGCAAGGAAAGGTACATGCCGTTTCGGGTCGTTTTGGTACTGATCTGAAGTTCGTTGAAAAGATCCAGACAGCCACAGAATCGTTTGCGGCTCCGGCTGCCGCCAAAGGCAAACGCCGATACGATGCCGTGGCGGCGCGTCAGCATACGCAGCCAGAGGTCCGATTCCCGAAAGCGCCCTACCCCCAAAACGAGGGCCGTGTCGGACCATTCCATAGACTAATTCTGAGCGTCATTGGGGAACGTGACAGTCTTGACCTGACCGATTTTCCCCACAGGCGGCAGTTCCTTGCCGTCATACGTGATCAGCATGGCTCCTGCGTTGCCCAGCTTCATAACGAGCTTTTCCTGAAAGTCGACATTCAGGGTGTCCCCCTTATGCATGACGCGCTGGCTGTTTTTGCCGTCCGCAGTCGTCGAAACCCAGCAATCGCCCTGCGCCGTCAACAACATACGGTGACCGGTGGCGGGAAGAGCCGCTTGCTCCGTGGGCGTCTCGGTTTCAGCGGGAAGAGGCGTTCCACCCAAAACAATCGGTTCCTCCGATGCCGCAGGAAGCGTGGCGTTCGCAGCCGGCTCCACAGGAATGGCAGGCGTCGTGACGACAGTATCCGCTTCAGGGACAGCCGGAGAAGACACAGCCGGCGAAGCCGTTTTTTCCCGACTCACCGTATTGCTGGAAAGTCCGGGGATACTATCCCGAAAATACCATGCCCCTCCCGCAAGAAACAACGCGCACAAAAGGATGGCAAGCCAAGGCACATGACTTTCCTCGCGACGTGCCGCAGCGGGGACAACACGGATTTCCTGTTCGCGCAGCTCTTCTTCCGGATCTTTGAGCAGTGCGCACGCAGCGTGGGTAACGCTATCGTCGACGGCAAGAAGTTTCGCATACGCCCGGATAAATCCCCGGGCATATACGGCATGCGGCATGGATTCCATGTCTCCTTCCTCTATGGCTTTAACCAACCGAGAGGTGATCTTGAGTTCCGCGGCGACATTTTCTTCCGTCAGCCCCTTATGGATACGCCTCTCACGAAGCAGGGCTCCAAAGTCTGCCAGCGTCAAAACAGTTTCCGTCTCTTCCATGCTGTGTACCTTTCGGAAATCGAATGCAAAAAGGGATAGTTATTGGCGGATCTCAACCACAGCCCGCTTGCGAAGCTGTTCGCTGTATTCACGGAAGCGCTCTTGGAGCTTCGGTTCGCGCAAAATCCTTTCGATCTGAGGCGTGGCTTCCTCCAGCGTCTGCCCGTCTCCGGATTCCATAGAGAGAAGCTTCAACTGTCCTTTCAACCCGTTATTCACTTCAAACAATCCGGAGACATCTCCCGGCTTGAGCTGCGAAAGGCGGTCCTGCCATGTAGGATCAAGGCTGTTCCAATCCACGACGCCCACATCACCGCCTTCCTGAGCGCGAGGGCCCACGGAAACCTGACGAGCGGCTTGTTCAAAGGAAAGCTTGCCGCTACGGATACGGGCGGCCTGCGCCTCGGCATTTTCCGTCGGCGGATATACAATAACCTCAAAACGGACTTTCTGGTTGTTCATGAACGTCTGCTTATGCTGATTATAATAATCGGCGATCTCTTCTTTCGTCACGATGACCTTACGGCCGACCATGTTGGCAAGGAGGCGGTTCCGCAAAATGCTGCTGCGGATACGCTCGCGGAAATCCTTCTCTGTCGTGCGCTGGATCTGGAGCTGACGCTGGAATTCTTCCGGCGTCATTTTATTGCGCGACATGATCTGCTGTATTTCATTATCCACTTCGCTGTCGCCCACCGAAATTTTAAGGCGCTGGGCTTCCTGCGTCAGAATAATGTTGTTGATCATGCGTTCCAGCGTTGCCTTGGTCAGTTCTTCTATCGCAGCGGCCTGATTGGGATCTTTGGGATTCAATCCCCGCCGCATGGCTTCGGGGGCCGTTTCAGCCTGCAAGTCAAACGCCGTTATCATTTCGCCGTTCACGACCGCGGCAACGCCATTGATGGCGGCGCGTACGGGAGACGTAATCAAAAAAAACAAAAGAAACGCAGTACTGACAATGCGCACGCTATGCTCCTTGATATTCTGGCTCTGGGACTGAAACACTCCCAGCCTTGTTTTTGCAACACTGAGCACACAAAAAGATTTCCTCGGACGGAACGTTTCTCAAGATGCGTTCAGCCCAATGGAAAACGTCTTTTGGAGTGCTCTCTGTGCGACAATTTTTTGGCAAGATACGCTGATTCCCGCCAACTTGCAACGCCGGGACTTTCTAACCCTCTCAGGCATATCAGTCCGTCAGAAGTGTCCCCAGCGCCAGTCTGGCGGCATCAAGCCTGCGCGGGGTGGGCAACTGCATATCCAACTTCAATTCAAGGCTTGATGGAGGAATCAACTTGGCATTGCCTTTTTGCGCACTCAAGAATGGCACCAGTTTCTCGGGGGCGATGGCGTTCTGCTTCTCATCCCAGAGGACACGGAGCCGATCCTCGTATACGTCCGCCTTCAAGGCTTGAGCGCCGCTCAGGAATTGCTTTAGCGCCAGTACAGCCATAAAGATTTCCAATGGTTGCGGCAAAATGCCAAAGCGGTCTCGAAGCTCGAGTTCAAGTTCCTGGCGGGCCTGAGCGTCCGGAGCAGCGGATAGCCGCTTATACCAACGCAGACGTTCCCGTCCATCCGTAATATAGTCCTCGGGGATATGGGCGGTAAGCCCTAAATTGAGTTCCGTTTCAATCTGCAACGATACGCCGCCGTTTTTAATCTTGTTGACGGCTTGTTCGAGCATTTCAAGATACAGTTCAAGCCCCACACGTCCCATATGGCCGGACTGAACCTCACCAAGAATGTTTCCGGCACCACGCAACCGCAAATCTTCCATCGCAACTTGGAAGCCCGCGCCCAAGTAATCCATATCAAGAATAATACGCAAACGTTCTTTTGTTGCAGCAGGCAACCGCTCCAGATCAGAAACAACGAAACAGGCAAAAGCCTGCCGATCGGACCGCCCCACCCTGCCCCGCAACTGGTACAACTGCCCCAGACCGAAAAGATGCGCCTGATCGACGATCAGCGTATTGGCCCGAGGGAAGTCCAGCCCCGATTCAACAATGGCGGTACAAACCAGAATGTCCAATTCGCCATGCCAAAATGCGTGCATGGTTTCTTCAAGCTTCTTTTCCGGCAGCTGCCCATGCGCCATGCCGATACGCGCATTCGGAGCCAGTTCCTTGACGAACTCGACGACCCGTTCCAGCCCCTGCACCCGGTTATGGACCCAAAAAACCTGCCCCTCACGGGCTAGTTCCCGTTCAATCACCTGCCGAAGCGTTGCCTTGTCCCGCTCCAGCAGCGCCGTAGAAACGGGTTTACGCTCAGGGGGGGCCGTCTCGATGACCGAAAGTTCGCGGACTCCGGACATGGATAGCTGAAGCGTCCGGGGAATCGGAGTGGCCGTCAATGTGAGCGCATCAACGTTCTTTTTGATTTTCTTGAGTTTCTCTTTGTGCCGAACGCCGAAACGCTGCTCCTCGTCAAGGATAAGCAAGCCAAGATTCGGGAGAACCACATCGTCCGAAAGGAGCCGATGCGTACCGATGAGGATGTCGATCTGTCCGGAAGCCGCCGCTTTGAGCACTTCTTTCTGCTTGGCTGAAGAAACGAAGCGGCTCAGCAGTCCGACATTGAGCGCAAAGCCCGAAAGCCGGGAGCGGAAGGTTTGGTAATGCTGCTCGGCAAGAACTGTCGTGGGACACAAGAGTGCGACCTGACGCCCTTCCGAGGCGGCTCTGAACGCCGCCCGCAGAGCAACCTCCGTTTTGCCGAACCCCACGTCTCCGCATACAAGCCGATCCATAGGTTCGGGCTTTTCCATATCAGCCAGGACGTCCTGTATGGCTTTCGCCTGATCAGGCGTTTCCTCGAAGCCGAAGGACGCTTCAAATTCACGGTACAACTCCCCGAGAGGAGGATACCGGAACCCCTTGGCCACCTTACGCCACGCATACATTTCAATCAGGTCTTCGGCGATTTTTTCGATAGCCTTGCGGGCTTTTTCCTTGCCGGATTGCCAAGCTCCGCCGCCCAGACGATCCAGCGACGGCTGCGCTTCTCCCCCGCCCTTAAAGCGTTGGATGAGGGAAAGGCGATCCACAGGAACATAAAGCCGATCATCTCCGGAATAGTGCAGCAGCAGGAAATCGTTGGCAGTGCTGCCCGTTTCCATGCGCAGCAGCCCCCCAAAGCGGGCAATGCCGTAATCCCGATGGACCAGCAAGTCGCCGGGCTTCAACTCATCATACCGATCAAGCCCCTTGAAGGCTCCTGTAGGAACGCGGCGGCTTTTCTCCGCATGTGGCTGGAGGAGATCTTCCCCGAGTATGAGGCTCTGATCCCAAATCAGTTCAGCGCCGGCCCGAAATGGCGCCACCAAAGCGAACAGGCCATGCTGTTCCCCGGAATACCGCAGCAAAGGGGACAAGCCATCCTGAGAGGCCAGATTCAAAAATTTCGTACGGCTCTTTTCGGAAGCAAAGCACAAAATCGTCTGCCGCTTGTCGTTCTGCCACCGTTTCAGTGCTTGAACGAGCGTCTGCCAAGGGCGATCCTGCTCCGCAGTCGAAGGAAACAGATCCTCGAACGAAGAAAGGCTTCGTTCCGGCAGATCATGGATTCCTTTGGCGATGCCCATCACCAGCGGTTCTGCGTGAACACAGGCGAACCGCTCGCAAGCGCTTTCCACATCGCTTGCTTCGCGCATGGCCAAACGCTGCGGCTGAGGACGGCCCTCCACATCCTGTGCTTCGAAGGCTTCCGTCCAAAGACGTTCCGCTGAGGACAACATATCACGAAAATCGGAGAGCCCCGGCAGAACCCATACGGTATCGGCAGGGAGCCATGCTTCCAGATTGGTCGCCGTGTCATAGCAGCAACCCGGCAATAAGCGGAAATCGCCCTGTTCCTGTAAGCGGGTCAACCCGAACCGTTCATTTTCGGTCAGCATGTTTTTCTGGAACAGGCTTTTCCAGCGTGCCTGCATCTTCGCTTGGTCAGCGGGCGACTGTCGAATGGGTGACACGGGAAGAACACGTACTTCAGAAAGATTTGCCTTCGAACGCTGGCTCACAGGATCGAAAAGACGGATTTCCTCTATGAGATCTCCAAAAAAATCAAGGCGTATGGGCTTATCATAACCGGGAGGCATGATGTCGAGAATATCACCTCGCCTGGCGATCTCGCCCGGATTCGAGACCATGGAAACACGCTCATAGCCCCATTCAACCGCCTGTTCGAGTATCATATCCAACGAGACGTCTTCACCCCGTATGAGGGTAACCTCCCGGTTCTCGAAGAAATCCAGAGGCACCAGCTTGGGGAGCAGGTTATCGGCGGTCAGGATAAGCCCTTTGGCCTGCCCGCTGCGCAATGCGTACAGAGCGGACAAGCGTTCCGTCCAGCCCTCACGGTTGGCCGAACGAGGAGAAAACGGCGGCAGAGACGTCCAGCCGCCCTTATCAAAGGCATCCGGCAAAAAGTCGCCGCTGGACAACTCGGGAGAAAAAAGCCGCATCAAGGCGCGGGCGGTAAGCAACTCATCCCTGTTTTTTACGACCCAAGCCATGCCACGGCCCTGTTGGAGCATATCCACGCAAAGCCGCGCCTGCGTGGCCAGCCCCGCGCGCGCAACGTGTATCCGCCCAGCCTTGAAACGGGCGATCTCGGTCATCACATCTGTATACACAAAAGTACCTCGTCAACCATTGAACGTCATTCCCAAAATCACATGGAATCAATGAAGCTTTCCCACCCATTGTCAAGCCTCGCTCCGTATGCCGCCGGACAGGAACAAGAGCGGAAGGAGAAAACTGCCGCACCTCTAATGCATCCTAGCCAACGGATAAGCAGGGGAATAAAATGGGTAAAGGCCTCCACAAGTCCCTGCCCAAAGGCAAGAGGATTGTGGAGGCGAACGGCATCACAATCATATCGGCAGGACACGGGGTATGAAAGGGAAATCAACCGATCAGGATGATTTGCTTTGATGTCCCCGTAAGCGGACGAGCCCCTGACGCGGTGATTTCCAGCGTATGCTCAAGGCCGACCATCCCTGAGCCGGGGATGCCGATCTTCGGCTCAATGGCCACAACCATGCCCTGTTCGAGCGGAGCGGTAAAGCCTTTGGCAAAAACCGGGGTCTCATCGACAGTCAGGCCTATGCCATGCCCCAAGAATGGAACCTTGTCACGCCCTAACCCCATAAACCCGTCCATTTGCCCTTCGCGCTGGGCAACGGCACACGCTTCCGCCCATATCTCTGCCGGAACGGCTCCCGGTTTCAACGCGGCTGCGGTTTGTTCAAAAATCTCAACGCACACGGCATGTGCCCTACGAATCGGGCCGGGGATCGTATCGGCCGCGCCACTCCAGTACACCTGTGTCCTATCCGTATTATACCCTTCAACATTGAACCCCATATCGATGGAAAGCAAGGCGCGCTTCTGCCAAAGGCGTTCGGCATTTCCCATAAACGGAATGGCCGGACACATGCCTTTGCAACCAAGAGGTCCATTGTAATAGGTGGGATAAATGCCGGACGTATCAGCCGAGGCATAACCAAAAAAGTTTTCCTCACCCGGCGCATTCATCCGCAACATTCCGCTTCCGCCGCACGCGAACACCGCTTCCACATACGTTCTCGCAACATCAAATTCACTCATGCCGGGGTGTATGCGTTCCGGAAGCATTTCATCCAGAACTTTTGCATGTAATGCCCCGCATCGACGGAGTTTTTCGAGCTCCCACTCGGATTTTACGGCTCGGGCCTGAGCAAGGACGGTATCACAGGAGGTGAACCGCACACCTTCCATACGGCTTTGCAGCATCTCCGCCATCGACCAGTTGAATCCGTTTTTATCCACGGCAATGGCGGAAGAAAGCGGGCTCCCGCACCCCGCGCAGAGAGAGGCGATTTCCTTATATGACTTGAAGGGAAGAATGTGGTGCAAGGGGGATTCCAGTTGTGCGCGTTCCACTCCCTTGCGAAGCAACAAAACGGGCTCCCCTTCAATGGGCAACCATACGAGCCCCCACCCCAGCGTTCCCGTCAAATAATAAATGCCAAGCCGGGAAGTAACGAGCATCCCCCCTGCATCAGGGACGAGCGTGCGCAACAGACGGCGGCAGCGGGCATACCGGAATTCTATCTCTCCAAGCGGCAACAGATCGGGGCTCGACATGATTAGCTCTCCTTTTATACAGCAGGTTCGTTTGGGTCCATTTTGACAGGTTCCCTTTGAATCATTGATCTTTGGAATTTTCCTTATTTTGTCTCCCATTGCAACAGAGGATTTGAAAGATCTCCTTGTAATCCGGTGAAATATTTTTTGCGGTTTGTTTTGGTAGGATGTTCGGTATTATAAATTTACATAATTTTAAAAGACTATGAGCCATAACATGCTTTAAAAACGCTTGCGGCAACTCACTGAAAAGCAACTCTTTCCGTGCTCTCCTAGACGAAGAGTACACACCCAAAACCTTTTCGTTGCCTTTATTGGCATAACCAACTAAACTTTCCTGCACTCTTTTTGTGAGGTCCATCATGTTACAGACATTTCTCTCCGACGGCAGGATGCGCGAATTTCTGACCCAAGCCCGCACAATCGCCGTCGTTGGTGCAAAAGATAAAGAAGGTCAGCCTGTTGACCGCGTCGGGAAGTATCTCATCCAAGCAGGCTACCAAGTGATCCCGGTCCACCCCATACGTAAAGACGTGTGGGGCCTGCAAACCTATCCTTCGCTTGCCGAAGTGCCTTTTCCCGTTGATATCGTCAATGTATTCCGGGCTCCTCAATACTGCCCTGATCATGCGCGGGAGACCGTGGCACTCTCCCCCCTGCCCCAACTGTTTTGGATGCAGCAAGGCATCGTGAGCCCCGAAGCCGCTTCTATCGCTGGGAAGGCCGGGATCGCCGTCGTTGAAGATTTATGCATCATGGTCGAACACAAACGCCTCTTAGGAAATTGATATCATGAAGAAAACTGTCTTTGACTGCCAGATGTGCGGTCAATGTTGCGAAGGGGAAGGCGGCATTGTCCTGAGCCCCAAGGATCTGAAACGCCTTTATGAAGGCCTGAATCTCGAAAAACAGGCTTTCCTTGATGCTTATGGCGTTTTCCGGAACGGGAAATGGCAAGTGCGGACGGGCGAAGACGGCAATTGTATTTTTTTCCGGGCCGGACAAAGCTGTACCGTCCATGCCATCAAGCCCGATGTTTGCCGGGCATGGCCGTTTTTCCGGGGGAACATGGCCGATGCCGAAAGCCTCCATCTGGCCAAGGCGTTTTGCCCAGGTATACGCCCTGATGCGACGCATGAGGAATTCGTGGAGGAAGGCCAGAGCTATCTGGAAGAAAATGGGCTCGTAGCCTCCGATCCCGAACATGAAGGGCACGCCCTTCTGCCGGTTTCCAAAACGGATTCTTCCTTTTAACCTTTCAGGATCCCTGCCCAAACCTTCTGGGCGGGTTTTGTGCTTCCGCCTCAGATCGTTCTGAAGACGCCAGCACCATACGACCTCTTACACAGGAGACTTTGGATCATGAATATCCTTATGTTCGGTCCCAACGGCAGCGGCAAAGGCACGCAGGGCGCTCTCATCAAGAAGGCGTTTGGTTTGGCCCATATCGAATCCGGAGCCATTTTCCGCGAACACGTGGGCGGCGGAACCGAACTCGGCAAAAAGGCCAAGGAATATATGGATCGCGGAGAACTCGTCCCTGACTCCATCACCATTCCCATGGTCCTCGAAACCTTGAAGACCAAAGGGGCTGACGGCTGGTTGCTTGACGGTTTCCCCCGCAATATCGCCCAGGCCGAACAGCTGCACAAGGCGATGCAGGAACAGGGCATGAAGCTTGACTATGTGGTGGAAATCGATCTGCCCCGCAACATCGCCCGCGATCGCATCATGGGCCGCCGGGTGTGCAAGAACGACGGCAACCATCCCAACAACATCTTCATTGATGCCATCAAGCCCAATGGCGATGCCTGCCGGGTCTGTGGCGGCGAGCTCACGGCCCGTGCTGACGATCAGGACGAAGCCGCGATCAACAAGCGCCATGACATTTATTATGATGACAAAACGGGGACGCAGGCTGCAGCCCACTACTTCAAGGCGTTGGCCGAAAAGGGCGAAACCAAGTACATCGTCCTCAATGGTCAGGGCACGATCGACAGTATCAAAGAAACGCTTATCAAGGAACTGGGACTGAACTAGTCTTTGCTTTCCAAGCGGCAGGCTGGTTGAATTTTTTCGGCCAGCCTGCCGCTGTAAAAAATGCGCTGCCGTTTATGGGAAAGCCATGAGCAGCTCTGTGCGACCGGTCACTTCTTCGATCCGTTCACCGATTATACGGAACCCGTTTTTTTGGTAAAAGGCGACTGCCCGTTCGTTTTCCGCATAAACGGAAAGATCCAATGTGCCGCGCATCTTTTTGGCCAGTGCCAGCAAACGGGACCCCACTCCCCTCTTTTGGTGCGCGGGGGCAACAAAAAGCGCCGCAAGATAGTCCTCCACGAAGGCCATAAAGGCCACCACTTCTCCCGTAGCCCTGTCCTCATCCACAACGATTTCGCTTAATGGAAGATACAAGGTCCGCATGGACTCGGCCTTTTCTTCCCAATATGCCTTATCAATAAAAGAATGGGAACGAACGGAAGCCGCCAGCCATATTCGGATAACGGTCTCCGTGTCTTCTTCTTTGAATGCCCGGATCATCTTCCCTCCATGCGCACGCACCGGACAAAGGGCACCCGAAAGTCCCCATTCCCCCATCTGTGGACGAAGGGGCGTGGTCGTGCTATATTCGATAATTCGTAGGTTACGAATATGTTTTCCGTTACAACCCTATCGGACGCCTTATGCATTACTATCCAGTTTTTTTGGAACTTTCTGGGCAGAGCTGCCTTGTAGTCGGCGCGGGCGCCGTCGGTTGCCGCAAGATAACTTCCTTGCTCGAATGCCCTATTGAACGGCTTCACGTCATTGACCTGGCTGAACCGGATACAAATCTTCAAGTGTTGCTTGAAGATAAACGCGTCAGTTTTACGAAACGCCCCTTTACACCGTCCGATGTGGAGGGGTGCGCCTTGGTTTTTGCCGCCACCAGCAACAGGCAGACCAATGATGCCGTGGCGAGGGCCTGCACGGAACGCGGCATCCTCTGTAACTGCGCCGATGCCCCTAAGGACAGTTCCTTTATCGTACCCGCCCTTGTCGAACAAGGGAATATCGCCATCGCCCTTTCCACAGGCGGCGCCAGCCCGGCGCTTGCCCGGAAGATCCGTGAAGATCTGGAAACGTGGCTCGGAGAGCGTTATACGGGGATAAGCGAACTTTTGATGCGGCTCCGCCCCTTGGTTCTTGCCTTGCATCACGAGACGAGGCAGAATACAACCCTCTTCCGGAGCATTGTGGATTCGCCCCTGTCCGAAGCCCTGCAGCGTCAGGATCGGCAAACGTGCGAATCTTTGCTCGGGGAATTGTTACCCATCGAACTGCATCCGTATATCATGGAGTTGCTGCATGATCTTGCCTGAACTGTTGCCGGTTCTGGCCATTCACCTGTACGCCCTTGGGACGGCGGCCGTCGTGGCGGGCATCCTTGCTCGGAACGAATGGCTTAAGCGCGCCGCCCTCGTGCTTACGGTGCTTGCCTTCACCACCCACACATTACTGTTGATCGCCACCTTTATGGACGACGGATTCACGGGCCTGACCCGCTCCGTGTATGTCCAGCTTCTGGCTTGGTGCATTACCCTCAGCGGGCTTGTCGCGTGGCTCCGGTGGCGCTATGAGGCACTGCTCCTGACCGTGGCGCCATTCTCCTTGCTGACGTTTCTGATCGCCCTCTTGCTGCGTCATGCCGAAACACCGCTTCCCCCCGTGCTTTCGGGGATGACCTTTACCATCCATATCGCAGCGATATTCATCAGTATCGGCCTGATGGCCCTTGCTTTCGGCGCGGGCGTGCTTTTTCTCATCCAAGCGAAGAGCATCAAGTCGAAATCAAAGCTGGCGGGCTTCCAAAAGGATCTCCCTGCCCTCTCCGCATTGGACAAGATCAATGCGTTCACGACGACAGTCGGCTTTCCGCTGTTCACGGCGGGCGTGCTTTTTGGGTTCATCTCGGCCCGCATCAATTGGGGCACAATCCTTTCCGGCGATCCTAAAGAGTTTATTTCGCTCGTTGTCTGGGGCCTGTACGCTTGGCTTTTCCACCAGCGGTTCACGCAGGGCTGGCAAGGACGCAAACCGGCAATTCTGGCAATATGGATCTTCACGGTTTGCGCGTTTTCGCTCATCGTGGTGAACCTCTTTATGACGACACACCACAGTTTTCTGACCACACCACGCTGATATGGAACAACAAATCTACCTTATTGGGCTCAACTACCGCACTGCCGGCGTTGAGGTGCGGGAACGCTTCGCGTTGACGGATCATTGCTCCAAAGACACATGGGCCATTCCGTTGCGCCCTTCGGGGGAAAACGATTCGGCCGAGACGACGCTGGACGAGGCGCTGATCCTCTCAACCTGCAACCGGGTTGAAATCCTTGCCGTGGGCCAAGGCGACGTGCCGGGGCTGATTCTGGAGGCGTGGGCCTCCGCCAAAAACCGGAAGGCCGTCGAACTCGCGCCGTATGTGTACATCCACAAAGGCCGTGAGGCGATTGCACACCTGTTCACCGTTGCCTCCAGCCTCGATTCGATGGTGCTCGGAGAACCGCAGATCCTTGGGCAGCTCAAAGGAGCCTATCGCAAGGCAACCCTGGCCGGGACGACGAAGACCATCATCAATCGCCTCCTGCACAAATCGTTCAGTGTAGCCAAACGGGTACGCACGGAAACCGGCATTGCGGCGAGCGCCGTTTCCATCAGTTACGCGGCCGTGGAGCTTGCCAAGCGTATCTTCGGCGACATGGGTCAATACCAAGCCATGCTCATCGGCGCTGGCGAAATGGCGGAACTCGCGGCCACGCACCTGATTCAAGCTGGGATCAGCAACGTCAAGGTCGCCAACCGGACCTACCAGCGCGCCAAAGAGCTTGCCGCCGAATTCAAAGGAGAAGCCGTTCCCTTTGAGCACTTGTTCGAGCATCTTGCCGATGTGGACATCATCATCAGCTCCACAGGCTCACCGGAAGCCATTATCCGCGCACGCGACATCAAGGACGTCTTGAAACGCCGCAAATACCGGCCGATGTTCTTCATTGACATCGCGGTCCCCCGAGACATCGATCCCGACGTCAACAACGTGGATAACGTCTACCTCTATGACATCGACGATCTGAAAGAAGTGGTTGAAGAAAATCTGGCCCATCGGCGCGTCGAAGCGGAAAAGGCGCAGGGGATCGTTGACGAAGAGGTCAATGCCTTTGCCTTTTGGCTGGAATCGTTGGAGCTCCAGCCCACTATTGTGGACCTGCTCTCCCACTTCGAAACCCATGCGCAAGAAGAGCTCCAGCGGACCTTAAAACGGCTCGGTCCCGTGAATCCTGAAACCCGTGAGGCGTTGGAGGCCATGCTGCATGGTCTGGTCCGGAAGCTTTCGCATGAGCCCATTACGTTCCTGAAGGAAGCCAAGTCCGAGACAGCTTCCCGCAACGTGGAACTGATCAGGCGTATGTTCGGACTGGATGACGAACACCCGATGGGCCGATGTACGCGCAGGGTCCACAGAAACGAATCTCAACTGCCATAGGGAGCGGTCATGCGCTGCTATCTTGTAGACGAACTCCAGCCCGAGGTCATTGCCAACCTTGAGGCGCAGCTGACGAAAAACGGCTGTCAGTCCGGTATTGAAAGATTGTATTGGCTGCCTCTAGAGAAAGAACGCCTGCTTCCCGTTCAGCGTGAGCACGAATCCTCGTGCGGGCCGCATTGCCTTGCATTGGAGATCCTTGACGATGCCGTCAGGCTTGAATTCCTCGTCCGGGCTAAAGGGCGTATGCGCTGCGAATGTGTATGCTATCTCTCTCCGGAAACGGAGCGCCACATGATGGACTGGCTTGACGCCCGCATTATGGAAGCGGAAATCGAACAAGGGCTCATCCAACAGTAAGCGAACCGTTGTTCCTTTTTTCGTACACGCAGGACCGGCAAAAAGGCCTCCCCACATTTCCGTGGGGAGGCCTTTTCATAAACAAGCTTTCAGAAGGCGGCTAGAACAGGATCTTGACCTGTTCTTCGTCCTTATCCTGACGGCGGCCGATCGTCCCGATGACCCAAGCCCCTTTGTGCATGGCCTCAAGACGGCCCATCGCCTCTTCCGCGACTTCGCTGGGCACAATAAAGACATAGCCGATGCCGCAATTGAAGATCTGCAGCATTTCAGGCCATGTCAGGCCGCCTTCTTCACGCAGCCAATGGAAAACGGGCTGCACATCCCATGAAGCGAACTTGATATCCGCAGTGACCGAATTGGGCAGGACGCGGGGAATGTTATCGTAGAAGCCGCCACCCGTGATATGGACCATCCCCTTGACGGGCAGGTCGCGCATCAGGTTACGCACGACGTCGGAATAAATATAGGTGGGCTCCAACAGGACATCTTTCACTGTCCGGTCGGAACCGGGCATGGTGTCATCGGGGCCAAGGCCGCTCTTGTCAAGGATCTTGCGGACGAGCGAATAGCCGTTGGAATGGATGCCGGAAGAAGCGAGGCCGATGAGCACGTCTCCGACACGGATTCCCGAGCCGTCCACAATCTTGGCATTGTCGGCCATGCCTACGCAGAAGCCCGCGAGATCATACTCGCCGTCAGCGTACATATCGGGCATTTCGGCCGTTTCACCGCCAAGGAGGGCGCATCCGGCCTGCTTGCAGCCTTCCGCGATGCCGGCGATCACCTGCGTGGTCTTGTCCACATCAAGCTTACCGGTCGCAAAATAGTCGAGGAACAACAACGGACGCGCGCCCTGAACCAAAATATCATTGGCACTCATAGCCACAAGATCGATACCGACCGTATCATGCTTGTCGAAAGCGAAGGCCAGCTTCAACTTGGTGCCGACCCCATCGGTGGAAGCAACCAGCACCGGTTCGGCCATTCCGGACATATCCGGCTTGAAAAGCCCGCCGAACCCCCCGATATCCGAAAGGACCCCGTGGATATGGGTCTGGGATACGATGGATTTGATACGGGAAACAAGGGAATTGCCGGCATCGATGTTCACTCCGGCTTCGGTATACGCTTGGGCTCGCGTCAGGGGCATGATCCTCTCCTAAACTAGCATTGGGTAACTTGTCCGGTGAGAATAGGCTTTTCCCATTACTTGCGCAAGAGGCCAGTTTCCTTTCTCGAGTACTCCGTTTCCCCATTCCCGCCCTTGCGGTCCGCCCGTTCGGAGACTATTCTAGCCGATATCCGATTGTTCCCAACACACTGAAGGTTGCAAATCATGAATGAAGAAAAACCCTTCGAGGGCGAAAACCCCTTTCGAAAGCTTGATAAGAAACGTTTTCTGTCTCATGACGAAAAGAAAAAGGCGAAAAGCCTCAAGAAAAATGGCCTCATCTCCAATAATGACGGTGAGGCTTCCTCTTTCTATGCGGAATTCGTCTCTCCTCAGGATGAAGGGGAGACCAGAGCCTTTTTGAATGCCGTCTCCGGCGTGACCAAACTGGGCGATCCGGCAAACGCAAAACGCGAAAAACGGCCTTCCGTTACCTCCCTGAATAACCCTGTACTCGGCAAACAGGCTCTCTGGGAGACCGATCGTTCGTTGTCAAAAACGAAAAAAAACAATCCTACTCCTGAAATAGCCGGCAAGAATGCTGCCTCCTCCACTCCGAAAAAAACGGGGAATGAAACAGGCGAGGAGGACATCAATTTCTTTGCGGCTATGCAGGATGTTACCCCGCTTTCTGGAAAGGGGCGGGAAGTGGCGGCGGAAGCGCCGGTATCCATTCCTCCCGTGCAGACGCCGCCTAACCCGCTTCAGGAATTCATCGACGGAAAGCTTGAGTTCGCGCTTGCCTTCACCGATGAATATGTGGAAGGACATGTTGTCGGCCTCGATCTGATGCTTGTAGGAAAACTGCAGGCGGGTCAATTCAGTCCGGAGTCACATCTGGACTTGCATGGAATGAACGCGCAGCAGGCTTTTGACGCTTTGGTGGGCTTTTTCCGTGCGGCGTATTTCAAAGGGCAGCGCACGGTCCTCGTGGTGCCCGGACGCGGCCTGAACTCTCCTCATGGTATATCCATCCTCAGAGAGAAAGTTCAAGAGTGGTTTACCCAAGAACCGCTTAAGCGTGTCATTCTTGCGTTCTGTACGGCCAAACCTTCCGATGGCGGAGCGGGAGCCCTCTATGTCCTCCTCCGTAAATTCAGAAAAGGCGAAGGGAAAATCCATTGGGAACGCAAGCCCGTAGACCCTGATTTGATTTAGCGGTTTTTCTGTAACCGGAATACGGGGTATACATAAAATACCTGATTGAAATTATTATCAAAAAATATTTAACCATAAAGAAACGTTGTTTGTGCAAAAAGATTTTTTGCGTGTTTGATGAAAATAGACTGTTCAACCAAACAAATCCATGCTACTGTCTCTTCGTACGCGGAATTTTGTCTTTCATCTCAAAAATGTGTGGAATGACATCTTCCCTGCGAGAACACGAATGTGTCAGGTTTCATTGCCAAAGCGAGGGAGGGAGTTGCCTTGCGGGGCGTACGGGGCCTGAACGCCAGAGCCGGAGCGGCAACATAACAATAGACACGGATGCACAAGTCGGTATTCTCTGCAAGGGGGCTTTTTTCCCCGAGAGTACACATCCGATGAATGTTATGGGAAAAGCCTATTCATAATGGCTCGCCGTATCTGGGAACAGTACACGACTTTGCCGTATTGGCCCATGCGTGACCACACGGCTAACACGTATCTCGTTATGCTTCTTGAAGGCATGACAAACAAAGTCCGCCGGGGGGCGGAAGGGAGTCTTCATGGCTAAGAAAATGAAAACCATGGACGGCAACACGGCAACCACGCATATCGCGTATGCTCTCAGCGATGTCGCTTGTATTTATCCTATCACGCCGTCTTCCGTGATGGGCGAACTCGCTGACGACTGGGCCGCCGCCGGCAAGAAAAACCTGATGGGCCAGACCGTCACCGTACGTGAACTGCAGTCCGAAGCCGGTGCCGCCGGTGCCGTGCACGGTTCCCTGGTGGCTGGTGCCATGACCAGCACGTTTACGGCTTCTCAGGGCCTCCTGCTGATGATCCCCAACATGTACAAAATCGCCGGTGAACTGCTTCCCACCGTATTCCACGTTTCCGCCCGTGCCCTTTCCACGCACGCGCTGAGCATCTTCGGCGACCAGCAGGACGTGATGGCCGCGCGCCAGACCGGTTTTGCTTTCCTTTGCGCCAGCTCCGTCCAGGAATGCATGGACATCGCCCTGGTTGCCCATCTGGCCACCATCGAATCCAGCGTCCCCTTCTGCCATTTCTTCGACGGTTTCCGCACCTCCCATGAAATCCAGAAGATCGAAGTCATCGACTATGAGGACATCCGCAAGGTCGTCAATTGGGACAAGGTGAACGAATTCCGGCAGAACGCCATGAATCCGGAACACCCCCATCAGCGCGGCACGGCCCAGAACCCCGACATCTACTTCCAGAACACCGAACGCCGGAACCTCTTCTATGATGCGGTCCCGAACGTCGTTGTCGAAGCGATGAAGAAGGTCGAGGGCATCACCGGCCGCAAATACCGTCCCTTCGACTACGTGGGCCATCCGGAAGCCGACCGTATCGTTGTGGCCATGGGCTCCGCCTGCGAAACCATCGAGGAAGTCGTCAACCTGCTGAACGCCCAGGGCCAGCGCGTCGGCCTCGTGAAGGTCCGCCTGTTCCGTCCCTTCTCCACCGAACACCTCCTGCAGGTCATCCCTTCCACGGTGAAGACCATCACCGTCCTCGATCGTACCAAGGAACCCGGCTGCCTCGGCGAGCCGCTGTACCTCGACGTTTGCGCCGCCTTCATGGAAAAGGGCAAGACGCCGGAAATCCTCGGCGGCCGCTACGGTCTGGGTTCCAAGGAATTCACGCCCGCCATGGCTGAAGCCGTTTTCGCCAACATGACCACCGTCGGCCCCAAGAACCACTTCTCCGTGGGCATCACCGACGACGTGAGCTACACCAGCCTTGAAGTTGGCGCCGACATCGACACCGTGGCTCCCGGCACTGTACAGTGCAAGTTCTTCGGCCTCGGCGCCGACGGCACCGTGGGCGCGAACAAGCAGGCCATCAAGATCATCGGGGACAACACCGATCTCTACGCTCAGGCCTACTTCGCTTACGACTCCAAGAAGTCCGGCGGCTTTACGGTATCCCACCTGCGCTTCGGCAAGTCTCCCATCCACTCTACCTACTTGGTGAACCAGGCCGACTATATTGCCTGCCACAAGTCCGCGTACGTACACCAGTACGACGTGCTCGAAGGCATCAAGGAAGGCGGCGTGTTCGTGCTGAACTCCGAATGGAACACCGTTGAAGACCTCAGCCGTGAACTGCCCGCTGCCATGAAGCGCACCCTCGCCCGCAAGAACATCAAGTTCTACAACGTGGACGCGGTGAAGGTCGCCATGGAAATCGGCCTTGGCGGACGCATCAACATGATCATGCAGACCGCGTTCTTCAAGCTCGCCGAGGTGATCCCCTTCGAGCAGGCCGTCGCGCTGCTGAAGGACTCCATCAAGAAGACCTACGGCCGCAAGGGCGATAAGGTCGTGAACATGAACCTCGCCGCCGTGGACAACGCCATTGCCGCGCTGACCGAAATCAAGATTCCGGCCGAGTGGGCTGAGGCTGTTGACGAACACAAGGCTGAAGCCTGCTCCTGCGGTTGCGGCTGCGGCCACAATCACGAACCGGCCTACATCACGGACGTGGTCCGTCCGATCCTCGCCCAGCAGGGTGACAAGCTGCCCGTGTCCGCCTTTGAGCCCGACGGCCTTGTTCCGCTCGGCACCACCGCTTATGAAAAGCGCGGTGTGGCGGTGAACATTCCCGAATGGATTTCCGAAAACTGCATCCAGTGCTGCCAGTGTTCCTTCGTTTGCCCGCACGCGGCCATCCGCCCTGTTCTGGCTACCGAAGAAGAACTTTCCTGCGCTCCGGATACGTTTGTCACCAAGGACGCCATCGGCAAGGAACTCAAGGGCCTCAAGTTCCGCATTCAGGTGTATGCTGAAGACTGCCTCGGCTGCGGCTCCTGCGCCGAAGTCTGCCCGGCCAAGACCAAGGCTCTGGTCATGAAGCCCCTGCATACCCAGATTGAAGCTCAGGTCGCCAACTTGAAGTTCGCCACCGAATGCGTGGAACCGAAGGACAACCTGGTTGCCCGCGATTCGCTCAAGGGTTCTCAGCTCCAACAGCCTCTGCTTGAATTCTCCGGTGCGTGTGCCGGTTGTGGCGAAACCCCCTACGTGAAGCTGATCACCCAGCTTTTCGGCGAACGGATGCTTATCGCCAACGCCACCGGCTGCTCCTCCATCTGGGGTGGTTCCGCTCCCACCGTGCCTTACACCACCAACAAGGATGGTCACGGCCCGGCTTGGGGCAGCTCCCTCTTTGAAGATGCCGCCGAATACGGTTTCGGTATGTTCAGCGCCGTCAAGCATCGTCGCGAAAAGCTCGCCGATATCGTTGCGGAAGCGGCCAAGCTGCCCGGCCTGCCCGAAGGATTGGTCGACGCTCTCAACGGCTGGCTGGAAAACAAGGATGACGCCGAAGGTTCCAAGAAGTTCGGTGAAGAAATCCTTGCCGCGCTGTCCGACGCTCCGGAACATGAACTGTTCGAGCAGATTTGGGATATGAACGACCTGCTCACCAAGAAGTCCGTGTGGGTCTTCGGTGGTGACGGTTGGGCCTATGACATCGGCTACGGCGGCCTGGACCATGTCCTCGCTTCCGGCGAAGACATCAACGTGCTCGTTATGGACACCGAAGTGTACTCCAACACCGGCGGCCAGGCTTCCAAGTCCACCCCGCTCGGCTCCGTCGCCAAGTTTGCCGCCGCCGGCAAGCGTACCGGCAAGAAGGATCTGGGCCGTATGGCCATGACCTACGGGTACGTGTATGTGGCTTCCATCTCCATGGGCGCCAACAAGCAGCAGACCCTCAAGGCACTGAAGGAAGCCGAAGCCTATAAGGGACCGTCCCTTATCATCGCGTACGCCCCCTGCATCAACCAGGGCATCCGCAAGGGCATGGGCAAGAGCATGGAAGAAGGCAAGCTGGCCGTCGACAGCGGTTACTGGCCTCTGTACCGCTTCAACCCCGAATTGGCCGAACAGGGCAAAGCGCCCCTGACTCTGGAGTCCAAGGCTCCCGACGGAACGCTGCGTGACTTCCTGGCCGGTGAAAACCGTTACGCCCAGCTGAAGAGCATCGCGCCTCAAGATTCCGAACGTCTCCAGAACGACCTGGAAAAGGCGTATAACGATCGTTATCAGCTGTTGAAGTACATGGCGGCGTTCTCTGGTTCTGCCGAACAGCCGAAGGCCGCTGAAGAACCCAAGGTAACGGAATAACACTCTCTCCCGGGAACCGGTTCTGCCGGTTCCCGGTTTTGACTCTGTCGGCGGAGTGCCTTTTGACAGAAAGGGGCACTCCGTCTATTATTATGTGGATTTTACTGCTTTGCGGAACAAACTGTAATCCTTACATCCCGGAGTACCTCTTTATGGCCCATTCTCTTTATATCACTGGTACGGAAGGCTCGAGTGGGAAAACCGTAGTCACCTTGGGGCTGATGCATTTCTTGCAGTCTCAGGTGCGCAAGGTCGCCTTCTTTCGTCCTATCATCGACAGCGAGGACGAAGCCCGGCGCGACTCCAGCATCAATCTGATCCTCAAGCATTTTGAGCTGGATATGCTGTATAGGGACACCTACGCGTGTACCTATAAGGAAGCGCTCGAACTGGTGACTTCGGGGAATATGTCCCTGTTGATCGAAAAGATTTTTCAGAAGTACAAAGCTCTCGAAAACGAGTATGATTTCGTTTTGTGCCAAGGCACGGATTTCCGGGACAAGGACACGGCCGTCCAGTTCGAGCTGAACTCCGAGATCGCCGCCAGCCTCAATATTCCGCTCGCGCTCGTCATCAACGGCAAGGATAAATCCCTGGACGCCATCCAGGCCTCCGTCAGAAGTAACCTGGAATTGCTGAAGGACAAGCGGCGCGAAGTGGGCTGCGTGTTCGTCAACCGCGTATCGTTCACCACCGAAGACTGCCCCACCTGTGCGAGCACGATCATTGAAGGCTCCGGAGCTTTCACTCCGCTGTTCTTCATCAGCGAAACCCCCGCCCTGTGCAATCCGAGCGTCGGTGAAGTCCAGAAATGGATGAACGCCGACGTGCTTTTCGGCAAGGAAGGCCTGAACAACCTTGTTCACGACTACCTTATCGCGGCTATGCAGGTCGGCAATTTTATGAACTACCTTGAGCAGGATCTGCTGATCGTCACCCCCGGGGACCGTTCCGACATCATCCTCGCCAGCCTGACCTCGCACCTTTCGTCCACCTATCCCAACATTGCGGGCATCCTCCTCACCGGCGGCATCGATCTGCCCGAGAGTATGCAGAAGCTCATGGAAGGCTGGACGGGCATCCCTGTCCCCATCCTTTCCGTGAAGGGCGCCACCTATGATACGTGTCAGGAACTGCTGAAGCTGCACGGAAAGATCTCCCCCGAAGACTATCGGAAGATCACCGTGGCGCTTGACGCCTTCTCCGAAGGCGTGGACAAGGAAACCCTCGTCAACAAGATTTTCAACTTCCGCTCTGATCGCGTTACCCCGATGATGTTCGAGTTCAACCTCGCGGAGCAGGCTCAGAAACATCGTATGCGCATCGTCCTGCCCGAAGGGGAGGAACTGCGGATTCTGCGCGCCGCCGAGTCCCTGTGCGAGCGTGGGATTGCGGATATCATCCTGCTTGGCGATACCGACGCCATCCAGGAGAAGATCAAGAAGTTTGGCCTCAAGCTGCAGGATGCCACGATTATCCAGCCCACAGCCTCCCCGCGTTTCAATGCCTATGCCCAGCAGTATTACGAAATGCGCAAGAGCAAGGGCCTTACGTTGGAGCAGGCGCAGGAGCGTATGCAGGACTCGACCTACTTCGGCACGATGATGGTTCAGATCGGCGACGCCGACGGCATGGTTTCCGGCGCTGTGAACACCACGGCCCACACCATCCGTCCCGCCTTTGAAATCATCAAGACGAAGCCGGATACCTCCATCGTTTCGAGCGTGTTCTTCATGTGCCTCAAGGATCGCATCCTTGTGTTCGGCGACTGCGCGGTCAATCCTAATCCCACAGCCAGCCAGCTTGCGGACATCGCCATCAGCTCGGCGCATACCGCCCGTGTCTTCGGCGTCGAACCCCGCGTCGCCATGCTGTCCTACTCCACCGGTTCTTCCGGCAAGGGCGAAGCCGTGGACGAAGTCATCGAAGCGACCAAGCTTGCGCATGAACGGGCCCCCGAGCTCCTCCTTGATGGCCCCATCCAGTATGACGCGGCCATCGATCCCGAAGTGGCCCGAACGAAGGCTCCCACCAGCCCCGTCGCCGGTCACGCCTCCGTGTTCATCTTCCCGGACCTGAATACCGGGAACAATACGTATAAGGCCGTCCAGCGCGCCGCCAATGCGCTTGCCATCGGCCCCGTCCTGCAGGGCCTCAACAAGCCCGTGAACGATTTGTCCCGCGGTTGCACCGTGCCGGACATCATCAACACGGTCATGATCACGGCTATCCAGGCTCAGGCTGAAAAGGGTTTAATCACCCTTAAGTAAGGCACTCTTGGAGGATCCGGATCCACCTCTTTCGTACTGATGCCTTTTTGCGGAAGATGCCGGATCCTTCATCTTTTTATTGTCACAAGACTCTTCAACTTTTTTAATCAGCTGGTAAAACAATGAAAATTCTGGTCATCAACGCGGGTTCTTCTTCTTGTAAATACCAATTGTTCAATATGGACGACCAATCCGTTCTGTGCTCCGGTGTCGTCGAACGTATCGGGCAGCCTATGGGCAAACTGAGCCATAAGATTGCTCCCGGTACAGACAAGGAAGAGAAAATCGTTGTCGAGCGTCCCTTCCCCACGCACGTTGAAGGGATGGAAGACGTCATTTCCTTGCTTCTGGACTCCGAAAAGGGCGTTATTCAGGACAAGTCGGAAATCTCGGCAATCGGGCACCGCGTGCTGCATGGCGGCGAAGCGATCACCGATCCCGTGCTTATCGACGAAAAGGTAAAAGAAATCATCCGCGACTGCTTCCCCCTCGGCCCGCTGCACAACCCGGCCAACCTGATGGGCATCGACGTTGCGGAAAAGCTCTTCCCCGGCGTTCCCAATGTGGGCGTTTTCGATACCGAATTCGGCATGACCCTGGCTCCCGAAGCGTATCTGTATCCCCTGCCCTACTCGTTGTACGAAGAGCTGCGCATCCGCCGCTATGGCTTCCACGGCACCTCCCATAAATACATTGCGAAAGCGACGGCGGCCTTCCTCGGCAAGCCCCTCTCGGAACTGAACTCCATCACGATGCATCTCGGAAACGGCTCCTCCATGAGCGCCGTTCAGAACGGCAAGTGCATCGATACTTCGATGGGCCTGACGCCTCTTGAGGGTCTGATGATGGGTACGCGCTGCGGTTCCATCGACCCCGCCATTGTTCCCTTCATGATGGAAAAGAAGGGAATGACGCCTCAGGAAGCCGATACTGTCCTGAACAAGCAGTCCGGCCTGCTCGGCATCTGCGGCACCAGCGATATGCGCGACGTACACGCGAACATCGAAAAGGGTGACGAAAAGGCCGCCCTTGCGTTCAAGATGCTGACCCGCAGCATCAAGAAAGTGCTCGGCTCCTACTTCTTCCTGCTCGGCAACGTTGACTCCATCGTGTTCACCGCCGGTATCGGCGAAAACGATGAATTCGTCCGCGAAGCCGTCTGCGAAGGCCTTGAGCCCTTCGGCATCAAGGTGGACAAAAAGGAAAACCATACCCGTAAGCCCGGGGCCCGCGTCATCAGCACACCTGACAGCCGCATCCCCGTCCTCATCATTCCCACCAATGAAGAACTGGAGATCGCTACGACCACGATGCGCATCGTGGAAGAAAGCCAGAAGTAAGGTTTTCTCCTGAAAAGACTAGAGCCGTCCTCCCCTGTATGGGAAGGACGGCTCTTTTATGTGATTCGAGCCAAGGGCAGACCTGTCTGGTCACTAATCCTTTTTCCGCTGATGCCACTCGCTGACGAGAGTGAGGATCTCTTTGCCTTCATTTGGGGCAAACCACTGGATCCGGCTATCCGCGTTGAACCACGTCAGTTGCCGTTTCGCGTACGCCCGCGTGTTTTTGATCCACAGCTCCCGTGCGGCATCCAACGACAAGACGCCCGAAAGATACAGATGAAGTTCCCGGCATCCGATACCGGACCATCCCGGCAGCGTCCCCTCGGGGAATACAGCATACTCGGAACGGGCTTCCTCAAGCGCGCCTGCCTCAAGCATCAAGTCGATGCGGCGCGCCAACAGAGGCGCCAACGTATCAAGCGGAAGGCGCAAGCCTATACGCAGCACATCCGCATCCCTCGGGGGCGGCGTTTGGCTGTGCCACCATGAAAAGGTTTTCCCTGTGGCCTCATAGACGCAAAGGGCTCTCACAATGCGCTGCCGATCGTTCTCATGGATACGGGCGGCGTATGCCGAATCGATTTCCTTCAGTTTCCGATGCAGCACCAACGAGCCTTCGATGCGGCACGCTTCCGTAAGTCTCGTGAGGATATCATCCGGTATGGGCGGAATATCCACAATGCCGTCAAAAAAGGCCCGGAGATATAACCCCGTGCCTCCCACAAACACGGGAAATGCCGTGTGTTCGATATGCTCCAGGGCCTTTTCCCCCCAAGCCCCGGCGGAAAAACGGGCGTCCGTTTTCAAAAAACCGTAAAGGCGATGCGGGAGCACTGACTGTTCCGCCTGAGAGGGTTGAGCCGTGATGATCGGAAAAGCTTTAAAAACCTGACGCGAATCCGCATTGATGATCTCTCCGTTGAACTGCCCGGCAAGGCGTAAAGCGATCGCGGATTTTCCAACGCCCGTAGGGCCGACAAGACAGACGACGCGTGGTTTCGTCATTTATCAGTATCCCTGTCGAGTGACGCTTCCAGTTCCTGTAAGCGCGCAAGTTCCGAGAGTTCCGGTACGGGCGGCAGCGATACGGGTTCGATCTCTCCGTGCGTGAATCCGAAGCGCTCGCGCAAGCAGCTGAGAACATGGTCCGGGACAAGCCCGCGCACATCTCCGCCCAAACTTGCGACGGTCTTGACGATGGTTGAACTGATATACAGCCAGCGGTAATCGGAAATCAGAAACAGCGTCTCAATATCCGGGCGCAGCTTGCGGTTCATGAGCGCAATCTGAAATTCATATTCAAAGTCTGAAACGGCCCGAAGCCCTCGAAGCACAGTATGGACATTCCGGCGTGCAACATACTCCACAAGCAGCCCTTGAAACGGCTCAACGGAAATATTCGGCTCCTTGGCGAAAACTTTCTCCGCCATGGCCACGCGCTCTTCGAGGGAAAACAAGGGCGATTTTCCCGTATCGGCGGCTACCGCGACGATGATGTTGTCGAACATGCGCAATCCTCGCCGGATGATGTTCGCGTGTCCGTTCGTCAGGGGATCGAACGTTCCGGGATAGATCGCTACTCGTTTGTCTTGTGCCATAAGATGATCCGGGTTTGTCCGTAATTTCGATCGATTTCCAATTCAAGTTCCTCATGGGCCGCTGCGGCGTCAAAACGTAGCAGGCCTTCAATCTCGGCAAGCAAATAGCCGTCGGGTGCGAGCCAGCCGCCCTTCATAATGGCCTTGAGCGTAGGGACCAGCCGATTTTCACCATACGGCGGATCGGCAAAAATGACATCGTACGGCTGATACGCCCTGCCCCGCAGAAAACGCAGGACATCGCTCTCCGCCACACGGCACCGATCCGACACATCCAGCGCTTCCACATTCTGGTTCAAGCATTGCACAACTTTCGGCTCGCGCTCGACAAGGCAAACCTCTTGCGCTCCCCGGCTGAGAGCTTCAAAGCTCAGGCTTCCGCTTCCGGCAAACAAATCCAGAACGCGCAAACCGCTCCATACAACGCCCCGCGAGGAAAGCATGGAAAAAATGGCTTCGCGTACCTTGGCCGTAGCCGGACGATACCCCGGCCCTTCAACCGTCTTCAGATTCCGGCCTCCAAGGGCACCGGCAATGATTCGCATGAAAACTCCAGTAGGAAACGGTCGGTTTGTCACCAACGTTGAAGTGAACGGATTCTATTCAATCAAAAACGGAGAAAAAGAGGCCCATTGCGGGCCCCTCTTCTTCACTTACAGCTGAGTCAGGACGGACAGCAATTCCTTGTTGAGCTCAAGGATACGATCCCGGATATCAACCTGTTCATCCCAAGGCCGTTCCCCAGCCTTTTCAAGGCGCGTACGGAGCTTGGAAAGCTTGCCTTCCGTTTCTTCAAGCAGCAAGTCCCAGTCCACATGCGCATAACTCTTCGGTTGGGCGGTAACGACCACTTCGGGAGTAGCTCCCGCCGCAAGAGCCATTTCTTCCAAATAGCCGGGAGCATACACTGAAAGATGGAACTGGTCTTTGATAAGGCCGGAAAGGATCTGCTGTGCTTTCTCTTCGCCATGCACCAGCACGACCTGCATACCGGGATGCGCCATTTTCCGGATCCAATCCAAAATCTGGCTCTGCCCGGCGTGCGCGGAAAACCCGCCAATCGTAAAAACTTTGGCCTTGATGGCGACATCTTCATTGAAAAGCCGGATGGAGCTTGCGCCATCGACGATCTTACGGCCCGGCGTGCCGACGCCCTGATACCCTACAAAGACGATGCTGACCGTGGGACGCCATGCGTTGTGCCGGAGGTGGTGCTGGATGCGCCCGGCATTGCACATTCCGCTTGCGGAAATGATGATCGCCGGCCCTTTCATCACATTCAACGCCTGGGATTCCAAAGCGCTCAAGGTAAATTTCAGGTTGGGCAGCAATGCGGACATGTTCCCTGACAGGTCGATCTCGGGCGTGTCCAAATAGTCCTTGAATTCTTTGAAGACTTCCGTTGCGCGGATCGCCAGAGGGCTGTCAACGAATATGGGCATGTCATCCGGGAGCTTCCCCTTCTGCCGCAGCAGGTACAGGCAGTACAAAATCTCCTGTGTGCGCCCCACGGCAAAGGCGGGAATGATGACCTTGTCATGGTTATTGTAGCTGTAGGCGATGGCTTCCGCCAGTTCGTCAAATGTCGCTTCTTCGTTCTTATGATTACGATCGCCGTACGTACTCTCAATGAACAGATAATCAGCCTGGCTGGCGACGACCGGATCATGCATCAGGAGCGTGCCCGGACGCCCCAAATCCCCAGAGAAGACGACACGGGTCGTTTTGCCGTCTTCCGTTACGGTCAGCTCCAAGAAAGCGGAGCCGAGGATATGGCCGGCGTCCTTATAGGTGACGGCAATGCCCGGATGGGGTTCGAAGGTTTTGTTGTATTCCACCAAACGGAATTGGTCCGGGACTTTACGGGCGTCTTCAACCGTGTACAGCGGTACGATCTCTTTGCTTTTGCCGTTTTGTCCGGTGTGCCGCTTTTGCTTCTTTTGCCTCCATTCAGCTTCCATTTCTTGAATATGCGCGCTGTCCTCAAGCATCAGCCCGGCAAGGGCCGCTGTCGGTGGCGTGCAGTAAATGGAGCCTTTGAACCCCTCATGCACAATGCGGGGCAAGAGGCCGGAATGATCGATATGAGCGTGTGTCAAAAGGATAAAATCAATATTTCCTGATTGGTAGATATCGGTATCGAAGTTACGGGCCTCGATCTCGGAGTTCCCCTGATGCATACCGCAGTCCACGGTAAAACGAATCCCGCAAGCCTCAATGAGATAGCAAGAACCGGTGACCGTCTGCGCCGCACCGAGAAAATGAACTTTCATAGAACCTCCTGATGCAGAGTGAATTCCCAAACAGGGTCCCATACTACCTGTAACCGGTATCCCATGACAAGAAAAACTATGCGCTCCCATAAGCCGGAATTATTCTCATCATACCGACATGATATGAAGAAGAAAAATTACGCGCCCTCATCGCGCGCACGGTTTCTCTTGGAGCGCTTGCGCCATTATGCACACCGGGCTATAGTCCCTTTCATACCTCAAAAGGAGCTATCTATGAGCCAATCCCCGATAGACATGCTATCTATCCGTGAATCATGGCGAATGTTTAGGATTCTCGCTGAAATTGTCGATGGGTTCGAAACGCTCAGCGATCTTGGTCCTTGCGTGTCCATTTTCGGTTCCGCCCGGGTCAAGCCCGAGAACCCGTTGTATGCCGAGGGCGAGACCATCGCCAAGTTGCTGGTCGAGTCGGGTTATGGCGTCATCACCGGCGGCGGTCCCGGCCTCATGGAAGCGGGCAACAAGGGAGCCACCGAGGCCGGAGGAACGTCCGTCGGCCTGCATATCCAGCTTCCCCACGAACAAGAATGCAATAAGTATGTAAAAATACGCAGTGATTACCGCTACTTCTTCCTGCGCAAGCTCATGTTTGTAAAGTATGCGCTCGCGTATGTCGTCATGCCCGGCGGCATGGGCACCATTGACGAACTCTCCGAAGCGTTTGTGCTCGCGCAAACCAAACGTATCCGTCCGCTTCCCATTATCCTGTACCAGAGTACCTTCTGGAACGGCTTCCTCGACTGGGTCCGCAGCACAATGGTTTCCGGGGGCTACATCAGGGCTTCCGAGGTGGACGATCTCGTCACGGTCTGCGACACGCCCGAACAGGTCGTTCAGCAGATTCGCAGGCGGGTCATCCTATAATGACGCCATCCAAGAGGCCGCCCTCCGGATCGGAGTATCCTTGGGCGGCCTTTTCCGAGACAGTCTGCGACCCCCGCACCTATACGACATGGGGCCCCGTCCCTCCCCCTCCTTCCGGCTGGTCGTGGGAGGGGTTGATGCTCCAAGCGATTGCGAAAGCACGGCAAGCGCCCCAGCAAGGAGAAGTCCCCGTAGGGGCGCTCATCGTCGATCCGGCGGGGACGATCCTCGCCGCCGAGCACAATCAGCCCATTACCCTGTCCGATCCGTCAGCCCATGCCGAAATCATGGCCATGCGTTCAGCCGGAGCCGTTTTGGGCAATTACCGCCTCGAAGGCTGCATTCTCGTCGTTACGCTTGAACCTTGTCTGATGTGCACGGGCGCCATCGTTCATGCCCGCCTTGCCGGTGTCGTCTATGGAGCTGCGGACAACAAAGCCGGAGCTGTGGAATCGTGCTTCAACGGGCTGGATCTGCCTTTCCACAACCATCGTGTATGGCATATGGGCGGTATCGCCGCACCGGAATGTGCATCCTTACTGCAAAATTTTTTTCAAAAAAGCAGATAACGCCGTTTCTTTATTCCCATTAAGTTTTTTTGACAGATTGTGTATCACTCTCTCTTCTGATTTGCCTTTCTCATGGACAAACGGCGTTTACCGCGCTAATTTCAAAGGAGGAGGAATACGTATGAATCCTACTCTCAATATTCTCGGCATCTCCGGAAGCCTGCGCGCCCAGTCCCGCAATACGGGGCTCCTGCGGTTCGCCAAGCAATGCCTTCCCCCCACGGTGAACTTCCAAATCGCCGATCTCGCCGATGTTCCTTTTTACAATGCCGATCGTTGTGATTTCAAACCTGAACCAGTACAAACGCTGATCCGGCAGGTGACCGAGGCCGATGCCCTCGTGCTGGCTTGTCCCGAGTACAACTACTCCATCGCCCCGGCCCTGAAAAACGCTCTTGACTGGGTGTCACGCGAACCGGACTGTGCGCCTTTCAACGGAAAACCGGTAGCCATCATGGGAGCCGGCGGCGGCATGGGGACATCGCGCGCGCAGTATCATTTGCGGCAGGTCTGCGTTTATTTGAACCTCCGCCCAGTGAACAAACCGGAAGTCTTTTCCAACGCCTTCTCCGCCTCTTTCAACGAATCCGGAGATCTCATTGATCCCTCCTTGCAGCAGCAAGTCACGGCGCTCATGAACGCCCTGCTCGCTTGGCATAGCCAGCTCACCAAATAATGCCGCCGCAACAGTAACAAAAAAGGCACCCGGATGAGGTGCCTTTTTCTTTTTCTGTCAAAGAGAATTGGCTATTTCATTGCCCTAAAGGGAGAAATCGCACGCAACTGCTCAATGATGGGCGGCAGATTTTCAAGGACGTAATCGATTTCAGTATCCGTTGTATACCGGGACAGCGAGAAACGGATGGAGCCATGCGCGAAGGTGAAGGGAACGCCCATAGCACGCAGCACATGCGAAGGTTCCAAACTGCCGGAAGTGCAGGCCGAACCGGAGCTAGCACAGATGCCGAGCTGATCCATGAGCAACAGGATCGCCTCGCCCTCAACATACTGAAACGCGATATTGGACGTATTCGGCAGACGGTTCTCCACATCTCCATTCACGATGGCATCGGGAATAGCCGCCAAAAGGCCTTTTTCCAGCTTATCGCGGAGGGCGGGCACTCTCGTGTTTTCATCCGTCATGTGGTTCATGGCCAATTCACATGCGGCACCGAGGCCTACGATGTACGGCGCGTTTTCCGTGCCGGCGCGACGCCCCCTTTCCTGATGCCCGCCGCGAAGAAACGGGATGAACCGCGTTCCCTTGCGGACATACAGCACTCCGATCCCCTTGGGGGCGTGGAGCTTGTGCCCGGAAAGCGCCAAAAAGTCCACCGGCATCTTGGCCAGATCAATAGGAAGCTTGCCGGCGGCCTGTACGGCGTCGGTATGGAACAGGATACCCCGCTCCTTTACCATTTCAGCGATCTTCTGAATCGGAAAAACGGTACCGGTCTCATTGTTGGCGAACATGATGGAGACAATGGCCGTATCTTTGCGCATAGCGTCCGACAGTTCGTCCAGATCCAGGCGCCCTTTGGAATCCACGCCCAGATACGTCAGCTCATACCCCTTCTGCTCCAGATGCTGCCCGAGGGCGATAAGCGCCGAATGTTCAACACGGGTCGTGATGACATGCTTTTTTTCAGGCTGAGCCTGCAAAGCGGACATCACGGCAGTGGAATCGCTTTCCGTGCCGCAAGAGGTGAACACGATCTCTTCAGGCTGCGCACCAAGCATCGCCGCAACCTTTTCCCGTGCATCCTGAATGCTCTTGCCCACCTGCCCGCCGAACGTGTGCATGCTCGAGGCATTACCATATTTTTCCGTAAAAAACGGAATCATGCTTTCAAAAACTTCCGGCGCTACGCTGGTCGTGGCGTTGTTATCGAGATAGATGACGCTCATGCCTTCACCTCTTCAACCACAATTTCCGGTTCCACCTGTTCACGGAGGATCTTCTCAACCAGATCCTTCAACGTCACCGTGCGGGAACTGCAGTTCGAGCACAGGCCGCGCAAAGCGACGACGACCCGATGGCCATCGACATCCACCAATTCGATATCACCGCCATCCGCAGCGAGACGCGGACGGACCTCATCCTGGAGGACCTGCATGACCTTTTGCATACGCTGCACATTGGTCATTATGGACTTCGGAGCGGGATTAAATTCCTTCAGCTTCGGCTTCCCCAATTCCTCATCAAGAATATCCTGAATGGTATCAAGGCATTCTCCGCAACCACCGCCAGCCTTGGTGTAGTTGGTAACCTCTTCCACCGTCTTGAGGTTGTTTTCCTCAATGGCACGGCGAATCTGAACATCGGTCACACCAAAACACTTGCAGACCAGTTTGCCTTCATGCTCATGCTGCTTCTCGGCGGGTTCGCCGCGCCAGTTACGCAGAGCCGCTTCCAAGGCTTCCTGTCCCATAACGGAGCAATGCATCTTTTCACGGGGCAATCCACCAAGGTATGTCGCAATATCCTTATTGGTCACCTTGGCCGCTTCTTCCACCGTCTTGCCCTTGATCATTTCAGTCAACGCAGAGCTCGACGCAATAGCGCTGGCACAGCCGAACGTCTGGAAGGAGGCATCTTCGATGATGCCTTTGTCGTTGATCTTCAAGAAAAGCTTTAAGGCATCGCCGCAAGCAAGGCTTCCCACCTCGCCAATGGCGTTGGCATCAGCAAGTTCACCCGCATTACGCGGCTTCAGGAAATGCTCCCGAACGGTATCCGTGTATTCCCACATATGCTGTCCTCCAAAAAAGCTGGTCACCAATCCGGGGTGCAACCGGAGTCACGCCCGGAGAGCATAACGATTCGTTAAAGGGACTTCTCCCGACAGAATACCATATAAGCCCTAACCTCCATAATGGAAGGGGGAGCAAGGTATTTTCTTGTCATCCGTTCTACTCGGAAATCTATGCACCGCTTCACTGGGCAGGTCAAGCTGACATCACATGGGGATATGCATCCGTATCCAGTTATCGTATATGGATATTATTAAAACACCCCCTCTATTCGTTTTAAAGAATAAGCTTTCCAAAGTCACAGGAGCGGACGTTCCCTTCACAAAAAGGCCGTGAATCTCAGGGAGGAATCACGGCCAGCAAACCTTGCTTTTCTGGCGTAGCCTTACTCAATGCGCAGGAGCATCTTGCCCGGCTTGCCGCCGCGCGCAATGATGTCCTCATGTGCCTGAGCCGCCTTTTCAAGGGGCAGTATGTCGCCAAGAACAGGACGCAAGGCACCGCTCCGCAACGCGGCCGCAACCGCAGCTTCCGCCATGCGTGCCTCTTCCGGGGCACTATGCCAGATGGCCATGCCCATCACCACAGATTCCTTGGCCATGAGCAGACGCGGCGTCATTTCAAGGCTGCCCCGGCTGCCTATGACGACAATACGCCCATGCTTGGCTATCATCCGCATGTCATTTTCCAGATTCTTATCCGCAAGCATTTCGAGAATCACATCCAGCCCCACTCCATCCGTAAGCGCGGCCAGCGTATCCAGATAGCCCGGTTGCGTGTGATCCAATACGATATGCGCTCCGATGCTGCGGACAAGCTCCATAGAGGCAGGGCTCCCTGCGGTACCGATTACGAACGCTCCACATGCACGCGCCAGCTGTACGGCGACGGTCCCCACACCTCCGCTCGCGCCGTGTATGAGGATGCGTTCTGCGGGCTTAAGGCCTGCACATTGAAAAAGAGCCCTATACGCGGCCATACCGGGAAATCCCACCGCCGCACCTTGCTCAAGCGTAACGGCATCGGGCAGGAGATGAACAGCCTCCGCATCACAGACAACCTTCTCAGCATAAGTCCCCGTATTGCGTCGCGCCGTAAGAGCCGTCACAAAAACCCTATCACCGGGTTTACTGCCTTGCACCCCCTCGCCCACCTTGTCCACAACTCCCGCGCCATCAAACCCGGGGGTATAGGGCAATGTGGGTTTGAAGAAGGCATACTGGCCCGTTCTGATATAGGCTTCGGCAGGATTGACCCCCGCCGCATACAGCCGAACACGGATCTGCCCATGTTCCGGTTCTGGTTCCGGAATGTCCGTAAGGCGCAAAACCTCCGGGCCGCCAAATGCCGTCATGACAATAGCGCGCATAACGATACTCCCTCAGTCTGTAAGCTACATGGGCATTTCTGTCGCCCCAATCATTGTTACCTGAAGCCCTTACCTCTGAGGCTTCTTTATTAAGATGCCTCCTGTTGCAAGTATATGATTTCCCAAGAAGCACACTATGGAGATAGGGCTATCCTTCATATTCAAAAATCCCAATCATACTTCTCACGCCATTGCTGCCCAGCGCCACATGGCATGGGACACATTGTTCATGAGAAGCCCATCTTAGACCTTGCGATTCAGATACCTCGCTGTTATTTTAGGGTAACCTTCAACCGTAGATATGTATTTTCTATGGCGGGCCACCACAGCAGCGTGACGAAGAGCCCAACGGCGAACGTCTTACACTCATGATGGCGGTCCATTGCGATGAGGCTGATTACAACAGGAGCACAGCATGGCAAGTACGGAATCCGGTCGTCAGATGTACCCTTCGTTTAAAGAAGCCCACGAGGCCTTTGTGGCGGAATACACCGCCTTGTATCAGGGATTTCCCAAATATCTCGAAGATCTTGTGATCGGTTTCGGCTGGGGGGAAGACGCCTCGGGGCAACGGTGGTTCATTATTTCGGCCAATCCGCAAGGTTTGCAACACTTGACCTATCCTGAACTCGTGAGCTGGGATTTCGAAAACTTTACCGACATCCCGGAGCTTATCCAGCACGCGCATCTGGATAACATCAGCTTCTAAGTCGCCTATGCTGCATATTCCGACGCAATACGATGCATAGCAAAAGGCCCGCCAAAAGCGGGCCTTTTTAAGTATCAGACAACGGCGCATCAAGCGCGCTTGTAAACCGTATTACCGCCGACAATAGTTTCTTCCACCATGATGTCCTTCAACTTGACCGGATCCACCTTGGTGGGGTCCTTGTCCAAGATAACCATATCCGCCAGCTTGCCCTTTTCCAGAGAACCGATCTTATCCTCGAGCCGCTGCATATAGGCACCGTTAATGGTTACGCCGCGCAGGGCTTCCATAACGTCGATGCGCTGATCAGGGCCAAGAACCTTACCCGAGGACGTGAGACGATTGACTGCCGAAAAGACGTCCATGAGCGGACTGATGGGCGTCACGGGCGTATCGTTATGCAAGGCGAAGGTAATCTTATGATCCAGTGCCGCCTTCAACGGGCTGATATGGGCCGCACGCTCGGGACCGGCCACCATGTCGCGGTGGATGTCGCCCCAGAACCATGTGTGGGTCACGAAATAGGAAGGCACAAAGCCCTTTTCGGCAATGGCCACCACCTGATCAGGACGACAGAACTGGCAGTGATTGAGAATATGGCGATGGTCCTTACGCGGATTCTTTTCCAAAGCGGCGCTATACGCGTCAATCATGTCCTGAATGGCTTGGTCGCCATTGGTATGTGTGGTGATCTGCCAGCCCGCATCGTGGAGTTTCTGGACCAGCGCAAACAATTCTTCCTGCGAATTGAATACCGGAAAACCGCGAAAATCTGCCGGTTTACCGGGCAACTGCTTGAAGTAGGGCTTGGAGAACCATGCCGTATAGCCCTGCGGGCTACCATCGGCAAAAAGCTTGGCCGGCCCAAGGAACACCTTGCCGGCCTTATCCAGCTGCGCACCCTGCCGCTTTTCGCCATAGCTTTCTATCAACTTGGCATTACGGCCGTTGGGCCAGATGACCACACGGATGCCCAGGTCGCCGTTTTCGCTGGCCTTGAGGAAAAAGTCATCCACTGTGGGGCTGCCGCCATTGTTGGCCGTCGTAATCCCCGCAGCGGCGTAGATCATATTGTCACGACGCACGGCCTCTTCATATTGTGCGGCCGTAGGCTTGGGACGGATGGCTGAAACAGGCGCTTGGGCCGCCGGACCTTCCAACACCCCATCCAGCTTTCCGTCCGGACCGCGACGGAATTTACCGCCTTCAGGATTCGGCGTCTCTTCCGTAATGCCGGCCAACTCCAGAGCTTTGCTGTTCGCCACACCTAAATGGCCGGACACATGCTTCACAAAAATGGGGTGCTCGGTGGACACCGCATCCAGATCGGCACGGGTTGGATGCCGTTGTTCTTTAATCGCTAAATCGTTATAGTTATAACCAACGATCCATTCACCCTTTTTCGTCTGGGCTGCACGTTCCTTCAGCAGGCTCTGCATATCCGCAATCGACTCAGCACGCCCAAGAGGAGGCACGTTGAGATTGACCATCGTCAACTCATTGAAAGCCCCTGATGGGAAGTGGCTGTGCCCGTCGATCATGCCGGGGATAAGCGCTTTGCCCTTAAGATCCACTACGGTGGCGCCCGAACCCGCAGCGGCCATAACCTCGGCCTTCTTGCCCACGGCCAGAATCGTTTCACCTTTCACCGCGATGGCTTCTGCGATGTCGTTGTTCTTGTTCATGGTGAAAATGGGGCCGCCCACATAAACACGCACCGAATCCTTGGCAAAAGCTGTCAATGCCGGTGAAACCATGAGAGAAAACGAAACAGCAGCCGCACCTTTTAGAAACGTTCTACGGATCATGGATACCTCACAGGGGGGTAAAAAAGGAGGGGAGAAGGGAACCCTGCCATGTTTTGACCCTACTTGCTCTTTTTTTCACTGTCAATGCATTTCTGCATTACAATTTCAGTTACGCATATGTTATAGTTAATGACTATCTGAATTATAATCTCTTTCGCTTTATTGGCGCCGTGTTTCACTCCTGTCTTCTATTGAGATACCTCAAGAAAAGAGAAATGAACGCAGGTAACGTTACTTTTTTCTCAATATCTACAGCATAGTTATCAGCAATTATTTATCAAAAAGGGATAACATATAATGGAAGTCCCACCATGTTGGAGCTCAATGTTCTACACCGCACAGCCGCACAAAGTCGGGGATGCAAAGCTGTTACGGTTACCCATTTGACTGCATTCCCTTGAAACTCTGAATTTTCTATGCCCGTTGACGGATGAGATGGCTCAAGCCTGTTCAAGCACCTCAAAAGGAAAATTAGGCACATGCTGAGCCTCTGGAGGGCCTCAGTTGTGTCCCTACAGAATTTCTATTTTTACATTTACAAGTAAAATAAAAATGTCATGAGTAAAAAATTGCAGAAATGGTTTATGCATGTGGACATGGACGCATCCATCATAGAGCTTTGATTGCTTTTTGCTACAGCTTGCTGCACTATGCAACCATGCATAGTTGCTATATATAAAATTGCGTGTAGCATGGTGGCATATGCGCGTCTGGTTAGCACTTGGGTTAGCATTTCCGAATTCTGGTTAGCAAAAGGTAAGCATAAATGGCCCTGCGTGATAAGACAAAGTACACTGGCGTCTACACTCGCACAAGCAAGACGAAACGCTATCTCGGGAAAGCTGACGTCTGTTTTGAAATCACATACAAGGTCGGGCCAAAGCTGATCTGGGAAAAAGTAGGCTGGAAAAGCGAAGGCTATACCGCTGTCTTGGCAAGTGAAATCAGGGCGGAACGTATCCGTGTGAGCCGCCATCCCGACCAGTTTCCCTCTCCACCCAAAGCCGATCCGCTGACCTATGGCCGTGCGTGGGAAATTTTCGCTGAAAAACGCCTCCCTTTGCTGAAAAACCATAAGGCGCTTCGCCACCACTATGCCATTCACATCCAGCCCGTCTTCGAAAACGTGCTCCTGAAAGACATCACCTCGTTCAGCCTGGAATCCTTCAAAGTGGCTTTGCTGGCCAAAGAGGCCATCCGCAAGACAAAAACAGGCAAAGTCTTCCCTAGGGGAAACACGCTCTCCCCTTCGACGGTCAACTTTATCCTTCTCGATGTCCTCAACGTCATAGGGCGCATGATCGAATGGGGCCTTCATCCCGGCCCTGCCCCTAAAGTCAAACTGCTTCCCTCGAACAACGAGAGGCAACGATTTCTTACACCGATTGAATTGGAGAGGCTGCTCGATGTCCTCGAAATACTCTCCTGCCGCGTATACCGCATTGCGCTCATTTCCATGCACACGGGAATGCGGGTGGGCGAAGTGCTCCGTATGCGCGGTCAAGATGTCGACTTTGAGAACCGCCTCATCCATGTCGATGGGAAAATGGGAAAGCGCGCCGCGTTCATGGACGATACGGTTATCAACGTATTGCAGTCCATTGTCCCAGTCCGACCAGCCGATCTCGTCTTCACTACGGCAAAAGGACTTCAAATCCGACCCAATGCCTTGACCCATACCTTTACGAAGGCCGTAAACATTCTTGGCCTGAACGATGGTATCACCGATCCCCGGTTCAAAGTCGTTATCCACACCCTGCGACATACCTTTTGCTCGTGGCTGGCCAGTCAGAATGTCCCGCTGTACACCATCGGCAAGCTGGTGGGGCATACAAGCCTGCGGTCCACCCAACGATACGCCAAGCTCAGTCCCGACGCTAAGTGGGATGCCCTGAAACTTATAGAAAAAATCGCTAGCTCTGCTCATACGTCTTGACCTTTCGGGCCGCCATATACCGATCCAAATCCTTGCGGGCATAAAGCACCTTGGCACCATCCTTGATGTACACAGGGCCTTTTCCGTCCACGCGCTTACGCGGCAATGTCGATACGGGCGTACTGCAATAAAAAGACGCGGCTTTTTCATCCAAATACTCCCGGTGCGGAAACGCTGCCAATTCAACGAGCGGAGCAATCTCTTCCCTGATAGCCTTGACGATTTCGTCTCCCAACTCTGGAGAAACTTCACTTTTCTCTCCCCCGCACACGACACGCAGGGCTTCAATAAGCTGCTTTTCATGCGATTGCGACATGCTCACTCCTCCATGCGTCCGATGAGCGCCGGGACGCGCACGGCTGTCTTGATGATGTCCTCGGCGGTGCGCCCGTCCTCGAACTTCTCGCCGGGGCTGATGCCCTGGATGCGGGGCTTCGAGAGCCCGAACCCCATCATGACCCGGCGCACGTCCGCCCTGCCCCGCCCGACGACGAGGTGCCGCCCGTTGACGAGGTAGAGCGACGGCTTGCGGCCTTCGGGCTTCGGGCCGATGACGGCATCGCTCAGGCGCACGATGCCCTCGATGGCGTCTTCCTCATAGTCGGCTTCGCCTTCGGGGATGATCTCGCCATAGAGCGCTTCCACGCGCGCTCCTCCAGTTCGCGCATCCCGTCCAGCAGCCCCGGCCGCACGGCGCGGGCCACGGCCTCGCCCATCAGCGCGGCGTGCAGCGCGCGCCGGACATGATCAGCGCACGGGAAGACCTTGTGCAACGCCGCGAACAATTCCCCCGTCGTGTCCTGAACGGCTCTCGCGGCTCCATACAGCCCAGAGTCCTCCGGCTCGGTACCGAGGATCGGATGGGCCAGAAACCACCCCAACGACGCGGCTCCGCCGACAAGCCTCCACGCCTCCCGCACCTCGGCTGGCGGCGTGTTGTACAAGCGGCACACCGCCGTCCTCGTGCAGCGTTCGGGCACCGCCCGCCGCGGAAACAGCTTTCCCGCGTCCCGCAATGGCGGGCCAGCATCCGGCAACGCATCCTCCCGCAGTCCACCAGTTCGGAGGCATGGGACTCAAGCCATGCCTCCGAAGATTCGGACGGCGAGACGGAGGGGCTACCCTTCCTGTCCCGACTCATGGCGGCATTCCCTCGCCATCCGGCGAAGGCGGCGCTTGCGGGCCACCTCCTGCCGGATGAACAGGCCGACGAAGCCGACGCCCATGACCGTCCCGGCAAGCCAGTGGCGGTATTCAATGAGCAGGTCGATCATTCTCCTTTCCCCTCCTTGCCCTCAGCGAGAGCCCGGATTTCTTCGGCGATACATTCCGTCGCGCTCATCAGCCCCGCCCGGATGCGCTGCTCCAGCTCCGGCCCTGCCAGACGAGCCAGCAGCAGCGTGGGCGCGCTCGGAGGCAACGAGGCCGGAACCAAGAATTTGGAACCTCCGCCCGTCAGAATCCACGCAGGGTTCACGCCTTCACGGGTCAAAAGGGTCAGCAGCCACGCGGCAGGAATCATCATGCGCCGCTTGGCGTCGGAGATGGAACTCTGGCGGATGCCGAGATACGCGGAAAGCTCCGTCTGCGTCTTCATGCCGCAGACCTTGCAGATGCGGGCATAGGCCGCGTCGAACTCATGCCGCTCCATCGTGGCCTCCTTCCGCCAAACGGCGTTCGATTTCGTCAAGGAACTCCCCGGCGCGAAGGACACGCTTGAGAGAACCAAAGGTCGGCAGTACCGTGAGGCGGCAGCCGTGCAGCCGATACTTGAACTGCTCCAAGTACGTCTCTGCCTCCTCATAGGAAAAGAAGACGTATTCTATCCGGCTGGTGAGCCGCGTCTCGCCGTCATCGCCTTCCTCTTCGATCCGACGCTCGATAGCGAACAGCGGGTCTTCCGCCAAGGTTATCTCAGTGGCCTCCACACGTTCGGGCCCCTTGCGGCGTTCACGCAGCATGACGAGCAACGACTCGTCCACGGGGAGGGCCGCACCACGCTCCAGCTTTGCGTGTTCGCTCCAGTCCAGCGGCATCATTGCACGCCCCCGTCCTGCTTGAGGGCGTCCATTCTCTCAAACAAGTTTTGTATCCCCTTGCTAAAACAATAAAGCATATCAACCCGATTAAGCTCACCCTTTGCAATGAGGCATGTGTGATCACCATCATCCGTGAAGCCGATCAGGATGGCCGCAAAACCATTCATGTTTTTCTGATTGGCAAACTTCCGCAACGCTTCGTCGATGTGTTCGATATCCGACTGGTTGATGACGCTCATGCTTCCTCTCCTTCGGTTCCGGTGACTTCAACGAAAATGGCCTTTTTCTGGCGGATGAACGATTCGGGGATGTAGTCCTCATGACGGGCGGCGCAGGTCGGGCACGTCCAAGTGAGCTTGATCACCCTCTGTCCCTCCTCAACCCACTGGCTCGTCTCAAGATGGCCGATGTATCGGGCTTCGTTTTTTGGCAAAAACCGTTCGATGGTTACGAGATCCCCTTCCCTGAGCAGCGATGGCTGTTCATCCTTTCCCCAACGGCGGTGCCTTATCGGACAGGCTTCCTTCATCAAAAGGGTCTTGCCGGGCCAGTCCTTTTTGTACTTCGGGATGGCGAGTTCGCGGATTTTCCGGCTCATACGTCCTCCAGTTCGTCTTCCCGGACGACGAGTTCGAGGCCGGAAGTAAGTTCCACGCAATACCCGTCGCCTTCGTAGCCGATGATCGTCACCCACGAGTAACCTCGATAGGGAGTCACGAGGCGGGCGCTGTCTCCGATAACGTACCTCATGCCGCAACCCTCCCCATGAGATCCTTCATGCGTCCCCCATGCGGGAAAAGAGCCCTGAGCAGCGACAGCAGCGCCGCAAGCTCACCCTTCGTCGCGCAGCGCAGGACGATACCGTTGCCGCGATTGACAAGCCTTGCCTTGCCCGTGTAGATTTCATTTCTATCCATTTGAGCAGTCCTCACTGGATGTTTGCCCTCGGCGTTGTTCCCGCAACTCCGGGGGCGTTCTTTTATGCCCTGCCCCGATCCCGGGCCTCCGCCTCGTCGATCTGGAGCAGCAGGGCCAAAATGTCGCCCACGGCCCTGTAGCCGAGCCGGGCGAGTTCCCTTCTTTCCTCGCTGGTGATGATGTTGTCCTCCAGCGCCTTCGCCGTGCCGACCATCATGTCCCCGAACGACTTCACCGAGGCCATGCACTGGCCATGCACCGGATGCGCTGCGTCCGACACCGGGAGGAAGTCGACGTACACCCCGCCGAGAGCGCGGGCCATCTCGTGCAGCGGCTCCGTGGAGCCCGCCAGCCGCATGAGCGGTATCAACAGATTCACGTCGAACTTGTGCGTGTCCCGCAGGGGCGAAAGCTCGGACATCAGCGTGTTGTACGGACGCCCGAGCCGATAGGCGATCTGTTCCGCCGACAGCCCTGACGGGGCGTGCTTGGCAAGCCGCTGGCAGACTGCCCCGATGTTCGGAGTGTCTTCTTTCATGCCAAACTCTCCTTTCCGTTTGCGTGATTCCGGCGGGACGCCGGGTTAAACTCTTTGTGACCGAACGCGGCAGTATTCTTTTGTCCCTTTGAGAAGGCGTTTAAGAAGTCGTATCCGCTTTTTCCCACCAATAAGGGAAGGGCCTCCCGACTGAGGCCACGCGATTTGGATACCTACCAAACGCATGGACAAACAGTTCCGCTCAGGCATGGCTTGCCTCCTGATGGTTCTCCACGAGTCCGGGAAAACGTGGGCCCCTTGGACGCGGACCTGTTGGAAGGTCACAGGGCTGCGGAAGCAAGTCTTCGGGAAACCCCAAAGCACATAGAGCGTTATGCCGCTTAACAGGAATCGTCTCGCATACCAAAAGCTGTCTTACTCCCTGCGTTGAAACCCCAATTCGTTCACCTATTGCCCGGTAGGTAATATTGCGCTCCGCCATCCAGTCGCGCAGACGCTCAATTCTCGGCTGCGTCATTCTCGTTGCTCCTTTGGTTAGGTTCTGTTATTAGGTTCTGTAGTTCAGTTCTGTTATTAGGTTTAAAAGTTAGGTTTCTTTGTTTCTTTAAAAAAATATACCTATATTCTTTGTTTTAGTCAACAAAGATTTTTTGTGTATGGTGAAAAATGTATCTATTTGAGCGTGTTAGAAAAATAGCCAAATATTTTACGGGGTCAGACAAGGCGCTTGCTGAAAAACTCGGTTTCAAGCAGCAGACGTTTTGCGGTTATTTCAATGAAAAACGACAAGATAACCTATGGCCGGTTTTGCCCAAAATTCTTGCTTTATTCCCAACGATTCAACGCGACTGGCTTTATTTTGGCGAAGGAGCGATGCTCAAGGATAGTCCCTCTGAGGGGGAAACTCCCTATACCGAGGTTTCCGTAGTGGAACCGGGACCCCTTGATGACAGAATGGGGCAACTAGAACGTAAAAATACAGAGCTAACCGAAAAACTTTTTGCCGCAAAAGATGAGCTTCTTGAGGCCAAGAACGAACTTCTAGCCTCCAAGGACAAAATCATCGCACTACATGAAGAAAACAAACGCTTGGTCGAGTCCGTGAGCGCCGTGATGACGCCCACCGAGACTCGCCGGGACAATCCTCAACATGCCACCTCGGACAGACCTGCGAGTGGTGTTACCGACTGTGGTGTGTAGGGCCGTATCAGTGAACGGTAGCCACCGAATGCGCTTTCCCGTGCTCTGTCTCGCCATCGCCTTTCTTGCCCTGTCGCCCATACGGGCACAGAGCGCATCGGACTCTACGGAAACCGTCCGGGAGGCTATAAGCGACCTTCTGGACGACTTCGACGACTTCAAGGACTCGGAGATATTCCGGCAGTGTGTCTATGGGTGCGGCAGCGAGAATCCGGGCAAGGAATGGCGCGACAGGCTCAAGACACTCCAGCGTCAGGCCATGCCACGGGAGGACGTCCCAACCCGCCTCAAGGACGCCATAGGCGAACTGTGGCAGATGGGCCGAACCTACGCCCGAGGCAATGCCCGCAAAGCAGCCGAACTGCGCCAGCGCATTGAGACTGTCTTGGAAGATAAAAAATAGCGGCAACGGAAGGCCCTAGGAGGAATAATCCGAGGGCTTTTGAATATTTCCCCTTCTCTCTTGAGGGCCATGCCGCCTTATGTCTTGAGTTTCACAGGACTGTTGAGGCTATAACAACTTGATAAAATAATGTTGAAGTCTTCTATAAGAGGACCAATCATATTTCACGAAACCGGAGCCGCCATGTCCTTCCGCACCGCCGAACCCAACCTGAAAGACGTCCTTGCCGACATCCACAACGGAATCATCCAGCTTCCCGACTTCCAGCGCGAGTGGGTGTGGGATGACCGACATATCCTCGAACTGATTGCCAGCGTCTCGCTTTCCTTCCCCATCGGCGCCGTCATGTTCCTAGAGGCCGGAGGTGTCCCGTTCCAAACGCGCTTGTTTGAAGGAGTCGAGCTGTCCCCCGCGCCTGCCCCAAAAAAACTCGTCCTCGACGGGCAGCAACGCCTCACATCCATGTATCTCGCTCTGTACAGCGGCAAGCCCGTCAAAACCAAAACGGACAAGGGAGAGAAGGCCCAGCGCGTCTATTTTCTGGATATGGAAAAATGCCTTGATCCGCATGTCGACCGGGAAGACGCCATTGTTTCCGTTTCCGAGAAACTCATCCTCACCAGCGACTTCGGACGAAAAGTCGAACTGGATCTTTCCACCTCGGAACAGCAGTACGCGAAGAAAATGTTTCCCGTGTCCCTGCTTTTCAACTCGGAACGTTGGATGCAGTGGCGGATGGGCTACAACCAATACCATAACGGCGACGCCAATGCCTCAATCTTCCTGATGCAGTTTGAAAACGCCGTGTGGCTTCCCTTCCAACAGTTCAAAGTACCAGCCATTGAACTGGGGGCCGATACGACACGTGAAGCGGTCTGCAAGGTCTTCGAAAAGGTCAACACCGGCGGCGTCACCCTGACGGTCTTTGAGCTCGTGACCGCGACCTTTGCCGCCAGCCACTTCAACCTTCCTGAGGACTGGAAAGCCCGCTCCGAGCGCATGAGTGAAAAACACCGCGTTCTCGAGTCAGTGGACGGCACCACCTTCCTGACGGCGCTCACGCTGTATGTGAGCTTCCGAAAGGCCCAGTCCGGATCAAGCGCCGTCACGTGTAAACGCCGGGACGTCCTGGAACTGGCGGTTTCCGATTACCAACAATTCGCCGATGAATTGGAAAACGGCTTCAAGAAAGCCGCACAGCTTCTCGCCGAAGAAAAAATCTTTGATGCCCGCTTCCTTCCCTATGCGACCCAGTTCATCCCCCTTTCCTGCATCTGTGCGAGTCTCTCCGAAGACATCGACAACGCCAGCGTCAAAAAGAAAATCCTGCACTGGTACTGGTGCGGGGTCTTCGGCGAACTCTACGGCGGGGCCAACGAAACCCGGTTCAGCCAAGACCTCCCCGATGTCATCGCGTGGGTGAACGGCGGAAACGATCCCCGCACCATCAAAGATGCCAGCTTCGCACCCCGCCGTCTCCTCTCGTTACAGACTCGAGGCTCCGCAGCCTACAAAGGACTGACCGCGCTCCTGATGCAGAGCGGAGGCAAAGATTTTGTTTCCGGGACGCCCATCGATCTCAACACCTATTTCGATAACGCCATTGACATCTACCATATTTTTCCCAAGGCATGGTGCAGCGCGAGAACCCTCCCCAAGGAAAAATGGAACAGCGTCATCAATAAAACGCCGCTTTCCTCAAAAACCAACCAATATCTCGGCGGCGACGCGCCAAGCGTTTACATCAGACGCATCGAAGAAAAAAAGGATGTCCCGGCGGAAACGCTGGATATCTGCCTCCATTCGCATGGCATTCCGGTGGCCGAGCTTCGCCGAGACGACTTTGACGGCTTCATCCGTCAACGGGCCATCCTGTTGCTCGACATGATTGAATCAGCAATGGGTAAAGCCGTCTCCGGGCGCGATAGCGACGAAACTATGATGGCGTTCGGGGCGAGCCTGAAGGAAGAGAACGTATGACAGAAGCACTTAACCCTTCTGATTTTATTGAACGCTGGAGTAAGTCCGGCGGTTCTGAACAGGCCAATTCACAACTCTTTTTAGCAGAATTATGTGATGTGCTGGGCGTTTCCAGACCTGAACCAGCGACTCCTGAAAATGAAGCCAATACGTATTCGTTCGAACGCAAAGTTTTTATTCCCCGCGGTGATGGAACTCAGGAAAACAAGCGGCTCGATCTTTACCGAAAAGGCTGTTTTGTCCTTGAATCAAAGCAGGGAAAAGACAAAAGCGTTCCCCTTCCCTTGCCCGGTATGACCTTTTCCTCCGCCGTCAAACGAGGCTCGCACCAATGGGAAGAAGCCATGCTCAAGGCAAAGCGGCAGGCAGAAAACTATGTGCGTTGTTTGCCTGCGCGAGAAGGACGCCCTCCTTTCATTATTGTCTGCGACGTAGGATTTTGTTTTGATCTGTATGCCGAATTTTCCTGTACGGGGGGCAACTATCTTCATTTTCCCAATGCCCGATCGTATCGAATCCGCCTTAAAGACTTAGAAAAACAAGAATATCGTGACATTCTCCGGACTATTTGGACGGATCCGCTGTCGCTCAACCCCGCTTTGCGCGCTGCGCGTGTCACGGAAGAGGTGGCTGGACACCTTGCCCAACTTGCTGTCCGCCTTGAGTCGGAGGGTTTTGATTCCGACCGTGTCTCCACTTTTTTGATGCGGTGCCTGTTTACCATGTTCGCCGAAGATGTAGGCCTTCTTCCTTCCCAAAGTTTCATGAACATACTGGAGGAAGGCCTTCTGGAACCTGAGCCTTTTGAAGCCACGGTCAAGGACCTCTGGGAGGCCATGAACGAAGGCAAAGCGTCCGTCTACCTGCGGAAACGATTAAAGCGGTTCAACGGCAATATTTTTAAAGATCCGGAAGTGCTGCCTCTGGACCGGGAAGGCATCGGCATTCTCCTGGAGGCTGCCCGAGCAGACTGGAAGGAAGTGGAACCCGCCATTTTCGGAACCCTGTTGGAACGGGCCCTGAACCCCCGTGAACGGCACAAGCTCGGCGCCCATTATACGCCTCGGGCATACGTGGAACGGCTTGTCATACCTACAGTCATTGCCCCACTACGGGCTGAATGGGAAAACGTACAGGCTGCGGCATCTCTCCAGGCAGCAAGGGAAGACTTGAAAGGTGCGCGAAAAACGCTTTCCGACTTTCACAGGAAACTATGCCTCACTCGCGTACTCGATCCCGCCTGCGGGTCCGGAAACTTCCTTTATGTAACGATGGCCCACATGAAGCGGCTCGAAGGAGAGGTCATCAACGAATTCACCTCCTACGGCGGCAGCTTCAAGCTGGAAGGCGAACAAATTACCATAGATCCGCACCAGTTCCTCGGGCTGGAAACCAATCCGCGCGCGGCCCATATCGCTGAAATGGTGCTCTGGATCGGCTACCTGCAATGGCATTACCAGACCCACGGGAATGTTTCCCCTCCGGAACCCATCATCAAGCGATTCAAAAATATCCAGCACAGGGACGCCATACTGGACTGGAGTTCCATCGAAGGAGCCGTCGACAAAAACGGTGTTTCCCTGACCCGCTGGGACAGAGTGACGTTCAAAAAGCACCCTGCTACAGGTCAAGACGTCCCGGACGAGTCGGCCCAGGAGCAGGATGAAGTCTACGAAGAGCCCAAACCCGCCCAATGGCCGGAAGCGGACTTTATTGTTGGGAACCCTCCCTTTGTCGGCAATAAGGTTCGTCGATTCGCTCTTGGCAGCGGCTATGTTGATGCCCTGACGCGGGCCTATCCCTGCTTGCCCGAATCCTGCGATCTGGTGATGTACTGGTGGCATAAGGCCGCAGAACTGGTGCAAAAAAAGAAGGTCAGGCAGTTCGGCCTGATCACGACCAACAGCATTACGCAGGTCTTCAACAGGCGAGTTACCGCGCCGTTTCTCGAAAAAAAAGACGGATGCCACTTGCTTTTCGCCATTCCGGATCATCCATGGGTGGATGCCAAAGATGGAGCGGCAGTGCGCATAGCCATGACCGCTGGAGCCTGCGGGGAAGGCGAAGGAACGCTCGCCACAGTCATTGAAGAACGGGAAACGGACAACCGGGAACGCAGTGTGGTTCTTTCGGAGCAACGGGGCGTCATCCATGCCGACTTGACGGTAGGCGCGGATGTCAGCTCGGCAAAACCACTGAAAGCCAATGCAGGGTTGGCATGTCGTGGCGTTATTCCGGTAGGAAAAGGTTTCATCATTACGCACGATGAGGCAACAGCGCTTGGACTCGGGAAAATTCCCGGTCTTGAAAAGCATATCCGCCCATACAGGAATGGAAACGATATAACGGACAAACCTCGCGGCGTCATGGCGATAGACCTCCTTGGACTTGAAGAAGACGAGGTCAGAGCCCGTTACCCGGAAGTATATCAATGGCTCCTCGAACGAGTTAAACCTGAACGCGACGCGAAATCAGCACAATCGAAAGATTATGCCATATTTGCAAAAAGATGGTGGCTTTTTGGAAAGCCAAGGGAAACATTACGCCCTGCCCTCAGAGGGCTAACACTGTATATTATTACAGTTTACGTGGCTAAGCACCGTTTTTTCCTTTTTTGCAACAAAGATATTCTACCAGATGATGGCTTAGTAGCGATTGCCTCTAACGATGCCTACCATCTTGGAGTGCTATCCAGCAAAATCCATGTTTGCTGGGCACTAGCTGCAGGGGGGCGTTTGGGAGTCGGTAATGATCCGCGTTATAATAAAACTGTATGCTTTGACCCCTTCCCTTTTCCTCCTGCGACCGGCGCACAAAAGGAAAAAATCCGAGCCTTGGCCGAACGGCTTCACGAACATCGCGCGAGCAGGCAGGCCCTCCATCCTTCGCTCACACTGACCGGGATGTACAATGTGCTTGAAGCCCTCCGCGAAGGACGCGAACTGAAGGCACAGGAACGCACGATCAACGAACAAGGGTTGATAGGCATTCTGAAAGAAATTCATGATCAATTGGACGCGGCCGTAGCCGAAGCCTACGGGTGGCCCGCGAACTTGGGTGAACAAGATATTCTCTCACGCCTTGTAGCCTTGAACGCAGAGCGAGTTGAAGAAGAAAAAGAAGGCAAAATTCGCTATTTGCGCCCGGACTATCAGAATCCCAGCGCAAAACGCCTCGAAATCGCGCTCAGCCTGGGAACCTTGACTGGAAAAACCAAAACCTCAAAGCGGCGAACCACAAGCAAAGTGGCGTGGCCTTCCGATATGCCCAGCCAGGTCAACAGCGTGCGTCAAGCTCTGGCACGCCTTGGCGGAACAGCGACGGTCGAAGAAATTGCCGTATGCTTCAAACAAGCCAAGCGTGACCGCATCGCAGAGGTACTGACGACGCTCGCCAACCTTGGTCTTGTCGAATCCTCAAACGGCGAAACGTGGAACACTCTAGGATGACCTGTGCAAGAGGGGGGAGGCTTTCGCCTCCCCTCTTTGGATAGTCCCTCCTATCCTTTGACACCTTTTCACAGCCGACGTCAAAGCCGACCGTGCCCTCCACCCGCACCCAAGCGCCGTGCCCGCCTGGACTCTAGGGGTTCACCGGGGCTGATTGTCAATGAGCTACGGGAACCTTGAGTTCCGTTGGATATGGACATGCTATATTATTTAGCTTATGTCAATTCTGTTGCTAAAAAATTACGCACAAAAAAAGCCACCAATCGGCGGCTCTGAAAAAATAGTGTGCATTTTGACTCAACTATTCTCTTTATCAGCCTCCCCCCACAGGAGTAAAAGCTCTTGTGCGGGGTTCTTTCCCAACGCATGACAAATAGCGCAAAAATCACCTAACCGAAGGCGCAAAGGTTCATTACTGCTTCCCCTTGCGTTTCGTAAACTATTTATTTTTTGGCGATAATTTTTCGCTTCGGGGAAAGCGAGTTCCCCCAACTTCGCCTCGCTCAATCCCGCTTCCTTTCTGAACCTGTCAATCAACGCTATGGCTTTTCTCTCGATTTCCACGATGCTGGCCTCTTTCATGGCGGCACTCCTTTGCCTCAGAATACCACGGCAAAGTTTAGCACTGCCATACTTTTACAATACTTTCGAAATACTAAAATATATAGCATTTATTGGTTGCGATACAAGCATCATTTTTTGCATAGAAAGACCGATTCATGAGATGCGAAAAGCCCCCGGAGATTTCCGGGGGCTTCTTTGCGGTATATCGGCGGTGAAGATACGCAAGATTATACAATGAGTGCCGAAAGACAACTTACAGTCTCAGCCAGATCTGAAAGACTGCCTCCCCAAAAACAACGTGCTTGTCGGAAACGAACACATTGCTTTACCCTTCCTGGTTATCCAGAGCCCCCGAAGGTCCCCAAATGGGTTCCGTACCCGTTGAGTCAAAGACGAGTTGCAGCCCAAAAAGCCTCTGCCGTTTTTGAGGATCTAAAAATCTTGCTAGTACGCTTTGATATGAACGATGATAAGCGTAAAACCTATCTAAAACGGTCCTGTCCAGATTTTTAAAGAAAACCGGATCATTGCAAAAAGAAAATGCTCCCCCCCACCCCTTGAGCAAATTATTAACATTAAGCACTGTTTTTATATAAGATTTCTCCAGAGGAATATCGAGCTTTGAATTATTCATTTGAGCAATGCTTTCTTTAAAGCATTCATCAATTTTTCTAATTAAATTCTTACGAGCTTTATCTAATGGTCTTACTCGACCTTTTTCAATAGAACATCCTAAAAATTCAATAGGAGATCTTCTTACATCGCCAGACATTGCTTTTGTACCAGGCTCTTTCAGTTTGTAAACTCGTAAACCTTTTTTATCTAATATTTTACTCGCTTTTCTAAAAGCTTTAAGCTGTTTAGACTGGTGTTTACCAAGAATAATAAAATCATCAATATAACGGATACATCTTATTCCATCTAAAGTGTTCATCTCTTCATCGAATTCTGACAGAAATATATTTCCGTACAAAGGAGACAAACAACATCCTTGTAGAACACCGATCTGATCTTTTGGGAATAAATTTATATGACTTTGGATTATTTTGTGTGTCGAATTAATAATTTCACATCGAAGTGAATCTTCTATTAAATTATTTATTGTTTCATCGTGGAGAAGTAAAAATATAACGCGATTTGTTTCTTGACGATTAATATTTTGAAAAAAATCAGATATATCCGATGTAATATAATAATTATATCCTTTTTGAATACACTTACTTACTTCTATCAAAGCCTCTTTCACTCCACGCTTTTCAATACCTCCAAAACTATTTTTATTATTTACCCGTTTTTTTATTTTGGGGTTCGACCATAAAATATCCAAAATAGCCCGTTGTACAATTCGTGAAGCTATAGGAGCCACGGCCAAAGGACGTGGATTTTTACCTGGCCGGGGAAGTAAACGAGCATAAACCCCCTTAAAGACGAAGGCATCTTCATTTAATGCACGTTCAATTTCACGGAGATTTTGAATAGAATTTTGATCGAACTCTTTTGCAAGACGAGAAATTTTAGATGAGGCAGACTGCAAAGCACTTTGACGTACAACACGCCATGCTTTGTTCAGATTAGCAAGATTTGAAAGGCGGGAACGAAGGCTATCGTCTGTGGGGGGCATCACCGGTGAACCTAACCCGTCAGAGGCACAACCTTCATCTCCTGAATGATTCCCAGTGGTCACTGAGCGATCATCAACTACGCAGCTTGTCATCACCGATATGCCGAACTCAACGCTTAACGAGCCAGACACATGCGGCGACACTGCCAGGTACTGGAAAAGTAATTAAGCATTAGGCGTTAGATGTCAATATATATTTATCTATTTTCCTCCGCGTTAAACCGCCAGTACGAATAAAATTTTCCCTGAGGCGGCTACAAAGACCATTTTAGTTGGACGACCCTTCAAGCAGATTCAGTGTGTCGTAAATGTCATGTGCCTCATGGCTGTCCAGCAGCTCCATCATAAGGTCGGTGAAAGCCGGGTGGCCCTCGGCCATCGCTTGAGAGAATTCGCCGTCGATCCACTGTTTTCCGGCAAAAACAATGAAGTTTTCTTCAATCTGACGCTGATGGGCAATGTCCATGAGTTCGACTGCGAGACGGATAGCTTGGCGGGTCATAGTTGGCTCCTTTTTTGGGGTGAGGTTCTGGCCCCCGGTGGGCGGGGGCCGTTTCAGTTACTCGGCTTCGGTCTGGAACGTTTCGCACTCGTTCAGTACGTCGAACACGACGTCTTCGATGGAAGAAGAAAGGCTGCTGACGGTTTCGCTCATTGCTCCGCCGCGCAGGGCGTCCTGCATGTTTTCAAAGTGGGCGTCGAAGTCGTCGGGGTTGCACCCGCAGCCAATGAACTGGTCAAGAGCGATGTAGCGGATGAAGGCGGCGCGGAGAGAATCACGTTCGGCGATGAGGGTAGCGTTGTTCATGTTGTCTTCCTTTGGGTTAAATCATTTAAGTTGTTGAAATCGCATAAATTATTAGTACCATAGTACCCTCGGTTGTAAAGAGAAACAGCCTGTTTTTTCAATAAAATACATAAAAAAGGAACCCACCGGCCTAGCCGGTGGTTCTTCATATGCGCCTGTAAGG